>Ga0224573_1000051_pt1 | contig 15496 bp, 12 predicted proteins | sample CRU1metagenome_FD_189088 | JGI IMG/M metagenome (GOLD analysis project Ga0224573, IMG submission 189088) | Spruce roots microbial communities from Bohemian Forest, Czech Republic - CRU1 | ecosystem: Host-associated > Plants > Roots > Unclassified | place: Czech Republic: South Bohemian Region... | reverse complement strand
AGTTCTACCCCGAAGCCTCTATTCCTCTCGATTCATGCTGCTGGATCCATTCCGAATTGCCTCATTGCCCAAGGATAAATCCAAGGAGAATCTGAAATTCTTAGAGAGAGAAAGCTTTGGAGGGAATGTAAGCATTGCTTGTCGGGAAGCCCGAGGAGCAAACCTCTTACTTGATTTCTTTTTGAAGGAAGGAACTAGCTCGACCAACGGGAGAGGAAGGATGGCTCGTATTGAGGAGTGCTGGATGGCACAGCTGGTCATCTATTGCTTGAGGGGAAGGCATGCATGGCTGGTTAAGGGATTTTTATGGATTGAAGCTAGACAACACAATGGGTAGGGCAATTCTTGCTCGATCGGATCAGGAGAGGGTCAATCGCTTCGAATTAAACATTGGTTGTGGGGACCAGACCCCTATTTATTTGGGTGGGGAGATAGAAAGGAACGAAGTGGGATTAGTGCATTTTAAGCTGGACCAATTGTTAAGGCACTTATTGCTTGATCGGACGAGGGGTGAGGGTATGAACCGCTCGCCCGACAGAAGGAGGGCGAGGGGATACTTCCATTGGGGGACCGAAGGCAAGGCAAGCCATTTGGACGAGGTGCGGAGCGGGGTGAATCGTTTCGAATTAACCATTTGGGTGCGAGTGGGGACCTTACCCATCATATTTATTGATGTGGGTGCGTGCATAGAAAGGCTGCTTTGATTATTGATTCACGAACAGGAAACCAGCCCTACTTCGAGCAAGTTCGCTACGCCCTCATCATCCACACCGAACATCACCACACCACATCGCGTCATCGAATCAAGGTCAAGAGAGAGATACAAGTCCTGCTGCATTTCCCTTCCCGCCATCCGATGCATTCTCCACTCCGTGCCTCTTTGCTGTGTTAAGTAAATTCGGGTTTGCTCCGCTCTTTCTGAATTGGATCAAGGCCTGTATTGGCTGTGGATTGCCCCCTTGGTAAATGGAAGAGCTGCTGCCTCTTTCTTTCAAAGCCAGCAGGGGCTCCGACAGGGTTGCTCCTTTTCTCCTATGTTGTACATATTTATGATTGAATCCTCGGGAAGGAAATTAGAGCAAGAAAGGCTATCACTTATCCTAGCGAGTCAATCCCTAGCCAATAGTTATAAACGTCCTAAAATTCCATTGTTCTTAAAGTCAAACGCCACTTTCTCAGTTAAGTTCAGGGTATAAAAAGATATAAAAATCTTTTTTTCAGAGTGCTCAAATGCCCATATAGAAGGTTTCTATCTAAATTGCCTAGACCTATAACTGCTCTGCCTAACCTTCCTTCTCCCTTTCCTGCTTCTTTAACCTTCCGATTGAGACCTTTCCTGCCTTCCTTCCAGCTTCTCTCTTTTAAGCCTTCCTCCCAGCCAGCTCGCTCACCAGCCAGCGATCTAATTCATCCCAGCTAGGTAAGCCAGCAATCATTCTTCTGCCCACCCACCAGCTGCCCTTTCGCCTCCCCGCTATAATCAATCTAGCCAGCAGCTAGCCTGTCATCCATCTTTCTATCTTGGACCCTCCCGTGTCGTTTCTTCTCTTAGCGCACCTGTTCTCTAGACCATATTTTGCACTATGTTCATTCATTATGTTGCACTATCGATTGCACTATGCTCCTCAAATTGGTAATCAACGTATATAACGCGCAATGTGGTATCTATCTGCATCTTGGTAGTCTGTATCATGTAGGTGTTGGTGGGCCGGTTGGTATAGTTCCGTGGTTTTTGGTGTTCTGTCTCTTGTAGTTAAAAAGGGAGAGGAGGTAGACTCGATTGGTTCTAGATCGAAGCAATCGGTTATCAATCTAGAATCGGATCGGGTGGATCGGTGTGCTCCTTCACGTCTAGCCATTGTCTAGCCGGTTCATCAAGCAGCTAACTTACGGTTCATCAAGCAGCTGACTTCGCCGTTGTTTTAATCTAGCCATTTCCTTGCCTCACCCGCCCCGTCCGGGGGTAAATCATTCCGTTAACCTTGCTCCTTTTCGGGGGGGTTGAAAGTCGTAGGATTAAGCTATTTCCTTGCCTCACGTTATAGCCAACTCTCTCTAGCCAGCCACACGTTCTCGCCTAATTCGACCAGCCACGTGTTAGTTCGTCAAGCCTCGCTTTAGTTCTCCCAGCCTCTCGGGTTCATTGTTCCTCAAGCCAGTGTTTTCCTTCCTGGGTGTTCCCCAGGTCAAGGGGGTCGGGGCCCCCCGTGCTAGCCTCTCTTTCGTCTGTTGGTCACATGGGGTACTTCCCTCGGGTATCCTGTGATGATGAACTCAATCTTGTATGGCGGTAAGTCCTTCTCTCGTCGTCAGTCGGTAAGTCCTTCCCTTCTCTCTTCTGGTGACAACTTGGTAACCTCAGTAACTATCTTGTCTCGTGGCATATGACCTCCTCACTCACTCACTCTCTCTCGTCTGGTGGCAACTTGAACTCAATCGATATCCCGTATGGGTAACACAACTTGGGAACAACATATCTCGCGTCTGGTGGGAACTTGGAATGGGTGTGATGGTGTATCGCTAACCTAGTGGTTGCACATATTCGTTCGTAGCACCTGTTCATTATATCCCCTCCTCCCTGAATGGTTCTAGCCCCTGGTGTAGGTTATTTCTAGCGTGGTGACTTGGTGTCCTCACTTCACTTGGTGTCCTTACTGGGCGGACTTACTTGGCGGGTGCCTTACTTGGCGTACTTCTCTCGTTGTCTGTTGGTAAGGACTTCCCTCTCGGCGGTAAGTACTTCTCTTCTCTCTTGCATATGATGGCAACTTGGCTCTCTCTCTCTCTTCTGGTGGATTAATAGGTGCTCAATCTTTCCCCACCGCTTACCCCATCTGGGGTGTAAATCATTCCGTAAACCCCGTCCGCTCAAAACTCGGGGTTGAAAGTTTAGAAAACAAGGAATCCATTCCCTTGCCTCACGTCTAGCCACCACAGGTTCTTGGCTCGCGGTTTCAACCAGCCTCGTCGGTTTCGACCAGCCTCGATTTATTCCCGCCTAAGTTTATCCACTACATATAGCATTCACGGGTTCGACCAGCTCTCGGTTTATTTCGACCAGCTTCGGGAGCAGCATCACGGTTTCGACCAGCTTCGTTGGGTTATTGCGTCAAGCCTGGGGTTCTTTCGACCAGCCCGCAAAGCCAGCGAGATAAAGGCGCTCAACCTCAAAGCAAATGCTTCCATCCCGGTATCCATATAGAAATTTTGTGAAATGCAATTATTCATTAATAATAAATCACTTTGAGTACCCCCGATCCGATGATCAATGTTGTCTCCAACCCCCTAAAGACGAGGTTTTCTTAATAAAGAACATAAAATGAGGACCCGCAGGGAAAGGCATTAGTGCAACCCGAAGGGACTTAAGGAAGGAAGGTTTAGCTTACCGAAGGGACTTCTTTTCCTTTTAGAAGTTCCACCTTTATTAGTTATATAAGCTCCCGAAGCGCCTTAAGGACTCGAATCTACCTTTGATACAATTAACTTTAAACAATCTTTGGAAGCGTTCATTTCCATCGCAAAAAGGAAGCCGAGGTGAGTGAAGTTTGTGAGTTAGGTTTGGAACTGGGTCCGATTGATTGATGTGGAAGGGAGAGGTTTGCTCGGATCAGAGGTTTGGTCAACTATTCGGCTTCGGGAAGTGAGATCAACTATTTGAACGATTGAAGATGTCAGGCTCTAACAATTGGAGATAGGCCCTTTCGATGAATGATTGGTTTTAGGCCCCACCCACTGAAGGGCTATAGATGAGGTTCAAGGCATTCTTCTTTTGAGAGGATAGCTTACTTGTGAAACAACTAATGAACCATTGAGGATATCTTTTTAAACAACAGTATCGATATATTGGAAAACAGTACTATATTCTCAACCTCAGAGCGCTCCTAAATCACAAATAGCAATAAGAGGCGAGCTTCCAGCCTCGGGCTGCCTTAACTATAGCTGCCTCGGGTTGGAGAATCAATTGCTGATACAAAGCTAGAGCCTATTCGAGGCTAGTTGGATCAGAACCAGCAACTTCAGCAGCATCAAAACTGGCAGCATCAGAGCCAGAAGTAGGGGCGGGTGGATCGGATACAGGCGGCTGCGTAGGCAGCAGTAACATAAAGGGAACCATCGATAGAGAGAATGCACATGGATGGATGATAGATGATAGAAGTAGCAATGGGTGGGTAAAGCAACAGAGCAAGCATCCGAGCTAGCATCTGAGCGCGTAGAGGCAAAGGTTGGTACAGAGGCATAGGTCAAAGCCCGTTCGAAAGCCCATTGGCCCGGAACCACTGAAGGAAAGTAAGGAGCAAAGGTAGCGAAGTGAGCATCTTAACCACCATAATCATAGGTAGAAGAAAAGGGCTAAAGGGCCCGGTATGGTATTGATCCCGGTAAAGCCCCGTAAAGCCTTCTTTCTTTATTGCTTGATCCACAACTTGCTTGCCCTGCACGGCCTAACTCGCTAACAACCCTGTAAGCTCTCACATAAATGCCTCACCCTGCCTGGTGCAAGGAAATTAAGTACTCAAAGATGGCGTTGCCCATCCAACCACGCACCCAACCTAAAACGTGCTCCTATTAATATGAATAAGCTTCCTCGGGATTTATTCCCCTAAGGTCCTGAAAAGGCGATTGGGCTAAAAAAGGTCCTTAAAAGGCGGGCGTGGGGGGGAAGGGGAAAGACAAGAAGACGACAGCCACTGCACATCAGTGCAAGGATCCAAGTAACCATTGTAACCATTGCAATATAAATGGTCACACTGAATCAAAGTGTTGGAAACTACATCCAGAGCTGAACCCTAAGAACCGCAAGAAGGATGCCAAGAAGAATAACCTTATAGCCACGGATTCAAGCAAGCAGGTAGAGAGTAGCTCAGATGTGGATGAGAAGATTGTCTGCACTTCAGTGCAGAAGGAGGTGAATCTGAGTAGCCTTCATAACAAGGAAGAGAAGGAGATTACCAAACTCTTCCATATAAAGATCCAGATCAAGAAGACCAAGGTAGACGCTCTATTCGATTCTGGTTCACAGGCCAATATCATAGCAGCCGATCTGATTAGCAAGCTTGGATTGGAGGTTCATGATCATCCTAGCCCTTATCCATTGGGATGGGTAAAAAAGGATACAGAGATCAGGGTCACGAAATAGTGTAAGATCAAATTTGTTGTAAGTGCAGATTTTATTGATGAAGTGGAGTTAGATGTAGTACCCCTTGATGTGTGTGGTGTAGTGTTTGGAAGCCCCTACATTTATATGAGGGATGCAATCTTAATGAAGTGATAAAACCAATACCGCCTGATCGAGGATGGGAAATCCTTCATCATCAATGCACATAAAGGTAAGCCCAAGATATATCTATGAAGTGCTAACCAAGCAAAAAAAAGGATCAGTGTCAAGTAGATGAATCGGTAAAAGTAAAGGCATCTCTAGAGGGATGTACTAAAGATCAGAAACACTAGTTGGAGGGGATTTTGTAGGACTATAGATAAGTGTTCCAGGAGCCTAATGGGTTACCACCTAAGAGGGAAGTGGAGCATGAGATACAGTTGTTTCCTGACTCTCCATTTCTAGACATCAGACTGTACAAATAGTCCATTTTTGAAGAAGATGAAGTGAATAAATAGTTGCAGCAACTATTGGAGTAGGGAGTAATTTTACCAAGCACCTTACTTTGTGGGTCACCTATCATCATAGAACCTAAGAAGGATTGGAAATGGAGAATGTGTATTTACAACAAAGCTCTAAATAAGATCACCCTCAAGAATCGATACCCTCTGCCAAGGATCGATGATTTGCTAGATTAGTTACCATATGCCAAGTACTTAACCAAGTTGGATCTCAAATCAGGATACAACCAAGTACAAGTAAATGAAGAAGACACCTATAAGACAACCTTCAAGATGAGGCAACCTCTAAATGGTGAATTCTCCGGAGAGTGGGTCAAGCCCTCCAACAGTCGAGAGTGCAGATTTCTATATTCATTCCCTTCAATCTATATGCAAGTTTATATGTCCAAATGAAAGAGAGGAAGAAAGAGGCAAAACGGAGGATATGCGAAACTTAGGGTTTATGCAGCTAGGGCAGAGAAGGCTAGGGTTTACATCTTGAATTCATAGACTATGGATGCTGAGGAGGAGTTGGTAGATTATGGTTATAAGGAGGGGCAAAGCCCTAGGTCTATTTTCCTTACACGCCAGGAGCTGGTGGAATTATGGGAATGCTCTAGGCTATTGAATGGAACCTCGATTGTTGAAGCTACAGAGGAGGAGGGTACATGAAATCCAACAAATGGCAGCATAAAGGTGGTTAAGAGCTCTGTGGAAAGTCTGCCCAAATCGGTTGGGCAGGAATCATTACGGACGTCTTTGAATGCACTCGTGGGGGATCAGTCTCATGGCAAGGAGGAGTTTCTCCCTTGTTCTACTGTTCATCTGGACTATTCACAGGCAGTCAAACCTTCTGAGGTGGTTTCATTGCAGATCGTTAGTGGTTTTAGTGTGAAGGGGGTTTCTAAGGTGGGTGAACAAGGAGGTAGGCTTCCCGTGGAGGAGAAGGATACTAGTGGTAGTGTTGGTCGAGCTTTGAACAGTGCGGTGGGCACTAAGCCACGCACTGCCCATAAAAGAAAGTATATCAGAGAGAAATTGACCGTGTTAAGATGGTGGTCGGGCACGATGTGCCCCTGTCAAAAGTGGAGGGCTTAATGGTGAACGCCCTGGTAGGTCGATTCATGGGAAAATTCGTGAAGAGTAAAACTCTTAAAGGGTGGTTGTTGGAACATTGGATGCCATTGTTGGGTTATTTCCCAACGTTTCACGTTTTGATGCGAGGATGGATTAGCTTTTGCTCTAAAGAATGAAGCAGATGTTCTGTTGGTGATGGCTAAAGATTAGATGTGGGGCCTTTGGGTCTGTGCTCGAAGTGATGGGTGTGTGGTTTTGATCTGAGTAAGGAACCAAACTATGTTCAGAAAGTGTGGGTGTTGTTGCCAGGACTCCCCTGGGAACTTTGGCATAGTAAAATTCTGATGAATGTGGGTAACTTAATCGGTCAGTTCATTTATTTTGAGGATGGTTGGGAGGAGAAGTCAGACAGGAGAATGGCCTGTATCCTGGTGGAACTCGATTTACAAGAGGGCCTTCTGGCTGAGTTGGATATTGTATGGGGGGGGGTCGGAGCTATACTTCAATGTTGGACTAGTTTCAATTACCATTCAGATGCGATATTTGTAATGAGGTAGGTCATTTGAGGGATGTGTTCCCTATTGGTAGGCTGGCTCCACAGAGGAAAAATAAGATTTGGGTAAAAAAGATACGTGAAAATGGATTTCCAAAGACTCCCATTGTCTCAGAGGATGTCAGCAAGGAAACAAGGGCAGATAGTAGTGCTCCAGTGTTGGCTGATGGATGTTCAGAGCCTTCCTTGGATCAGGTTCCAGTAAAGACTGAGCTGACGGTTAAAGAAAATTACAGAAATGTAAAATAAATCAATCAAGGAAGTCTCAAGCGCAGTACACAAGACACAGGTTGTTGGGTCCATCGAATTATCATCCTGCAAAGATGTTAGCAGCAGTGAACACTTCAATACCTATTTTTACCCCATCTAATGCCCATGCATTTGAGGTTCCTTTCCAGAGAGAGGTACAAATCTGAAGACAAACGATTGGTTCTCTTGCTTTGCTGGGTGGATCTATTGATCATGAAGCCCTTGCCTTTGTGGTGATTAACATGCTCAAAGTTTCCACTATTATTTGAGCTGATCAAACGACTGGTAAATTCTAAAGTGATAACCTGCCCTTATCTTATAAAGATAAAGGCTGGTAATTTTGAGAGTGCGAAGGGGGAGGTACGTTAAGTGACTCGCCTGACACCTTCCTTTTATTAGGCCCCCCAATATAGGGAAGCTCAAGGCTGTCGCCTTCAAGACGTGACGTTACGCTTTTTATCTCCTTGGCCCTCCGTATCAAATAGCTACGAGAATTAGACCCCTACCTATAGTATAGTAGCGAGGGGCCTCTTGAGATTCACCCACCCAATATCGAAGTAGCTAGGTAGGCTAGACTCCGTTGATTATAAGGTTTATTGGCGTTATCCCTTGAGCATAGCGAAGCATATGGAGCAGAGCTCAGGCGCGGTCTTTAGATCATTGTAAATTATCCTTATCAATCATAATGCGTAAGCGATTCAACCGTATCAATAGTTATGGATCCGGACGGAACTTAAAAATAGATGTATAATGTGATCCGGGATGTTAGATGGAAAGAACATAAAGTAGTATCATTATGATACAGCCTTCTTTCTAGATCTATTAAAGAATTAAGGAAGGAGTGTCGTGTCTGGGCCTTTATAAACTAATTCCCTTGCGTTTATACTATTCTTGGCCTGGCTGGCTCTAGTTACCAAAACTATTTAGACACGTCAATATTGGTTCATCAACTCATCAGAGTCGTAGAATCAGAATGAAAAGACTGGAAGGATTTGGAATGGGATCTGGAACGGGTTATGTCCCCGCCTCCACCTCTACGGGTGCCTTCCTCCTTGCGGGTACTGCTTTCTTTTCTGTTGCCATTTCAATTCGATCAACGGGTTCAACTACAATTGGATCTTCTGCTCGAACTTCAATGGAAAATAGGCTATGCCAGAACTAGACTTATTGGAACAAACACGTGCATATGCCAGAACTTTAGGCTTTGCAACTAAAGGATCTTTAACAAGTGAAACTGAAACTAGGCCATCACTGACTGTTTTGTTCTTATTGGTTGGACCTATTTCTTATTTCTTTCAGGTCCGCATAACTAGAGGAGGGAATTCTAGCGGTAGTGCTTCCGGAAGAAAGACTCTATGGGCAGTAAGGAGAGGAACTAGTCTTTAGTATTATATTAGAAGTCTTAGATAGATTCCTTAAATAAGTAGGAGTGTGATAGTGAAAGCACTACTCATTGGGTGGGCACTTCAAGTTCTTCACGGACCATTGGTTGGGAAAGGAAATAGAGTAACCGGGGTGGTTCTCCTTGCCTGGATATATTGATTCATTGGGATTGGTATAGCACGCGAAGCCCCAACCACCAGCTCTCCCGGGGCAACTAAGTGCGGTAGCTAGACATAAAGTAAAGGAGGTAGGGAAAGCTTGCCTAGATAGATTTATTCACTGGGCTGGGAAGGCCTTTTTTCGGGGTAGGCGATTCTATGGGTTTGTCCTCATTTACCTCCCTCGGAGTAGGAAAGGGCCTGACTGGGGGTAAGACGGACGGTTTGTTACGGTGGGCCTGAGTTAAGTCCTGCTTCACTGGTAAACCCTTCCCTTCAAGGGCATAGTTCTTTATAGTCATTTTATTCTTCTGCTGGAGAGAGAGTCAAGATGCTGAGCTGCTTCCACACCATTCTTCAAGTATCTAGCCTACTAGCGTTAAGAACCTACATGGATGGATTTCCTCGGATTGGATTTGGATGTTGGATTTCCAAGGCCCTACGAATTCAGCAGCCCCCACGAATTCACGAATTCCTTCCCTAAACCTCTGCTGATCGGCAGCCCCCACGAATTTATTCCCTCAACGGGGTGTCTGATGGAGTGTCTAGCGATGGAGTGTCTGATGGAGTGTCCACCGCCCTCAAGGGAATGGCCTATATGGATTTCCATCAAGTCATAAAACCGGCCCTTCTGCGGGTGGAAAACGAGCCCTACCAGCCCTTCAGAAAACCAGCCCTTATTTTGTAAGAAAACTGCATTAGCTGGGCTTACCTGGGCAATCTGCAGTAGTGCCCTGCATTGATGGCTCAATAGTCATTTTCCTTCTTCCTTTCCCTTTGTGATAGAGAGGATATGAGGATATGTGATAGAGCTGCTTTAGAATGAGGGTAGGCGCGGTAGATCGATGGCGGTGCGAACACCTATCGATATAAATTCTTTATCTATATCTATACGTGAAGGGATATCTATACGTGATCTATAGAGCGTTATAGGGCTACGACCCATGATACGACTCATGATACGACCCCAATCATCCGAGACCGCCTAACCAGCTGCTGTTCCTAGCCGTGTAATCTTGTAAGAGACCGTGTAAGCTAGCGAAGGGCTAGGCCGGAAGCCATAGAATAGAAATATATCTATATACAGAGATTAATATTCTGAAGTTCGTTATCGAGATCGAAGTGCTAGGCACCCCTTTCACTAGCGAAAGATGCAGGCACAGTAGTCAACCGACCTAAGGCCCTTACCGTCGTATTGCTATGAAGATGAAGTAATAAGAGAGCAGCTATCGAGGGGAGACGCCTGGAGAGAGAACCCTAATGAGGTGCTATGGTGACGGAGCGGGTACCGAGCATTTAACGAGGGGAGAAATATACACGACAATAAGTATACACGCCGAGAAGTGGGTACCTTTACTGCGATCAAATTCCAGTAACCAATACGGATCTTCCTCTTACTAAGTCGGCTTCACATACCGAACTATGACCTGCGGGTTAGGTCAGATAGATTCTAACTGATCTGATTAGGCGAGACGACCCTGTTAGCTTCCCAGTTTTACCTTTTACTATGAATCATGATCGTTACATGGTGACTCCAAGACGGAAAGGCTATTCTTGCTCCTCCGCAGAGCATGGAGCTTTTAGGAAGTAGAGTTTCTTTTGGTTTTCATATTCTATGAATAGGAAAGTCTGTTTTATTAGAATAGGATCTAAAATGTTGAAGAAGCTCTTTTGTTTAGTTAATAGGAAATAGGATAACTTGAAATATTGAGACAAGGAAAGCCAAAGCCCTAAGACCACACCTTTACACAAGACTCCGGACCTTTAGTTATGATTTGATCAACAAAAGGACCTCTACACTGCAGGTGCAAGAGCAAGGACTTATCGGGCAAACCCAAACCCATTACTTTGGTTATACTTTATAGGTCTTTTTATTTAGGCTTTTATCCTCAGGAAAAGGAGGGATTTAGCACTTTAGTCTTCTTTAGGATCTTTGGGAGTATTATTTTGAGAGATGAACAGGAAATAATATTCTCTTTTGAAGTTTGAAGTAATTGTAGCTTCCTACCTAGGTCTTTGGGACTCCTTAAGATTATAAGTTTGTATCTAGATTAGATAGTATCAGAAGGAAATCAGATTAGAGCGGTTCCTTAATCTTGGTATATAACAAATAGAATCTTTGGTACAGTTATAAGATGATTGTATTTTGGTAGTTGGGATTTATAAGATTATCATGCTTAGGAGATAGCTTTTGATAGGCTTAAGTCTTAAATGTAGGATATAGATTTGTATTTATAGTATGAAAAGAATAGGAGGATATCCTTGCCCGATGCGGACAAGCGGGTAAACCCCCTTTGTATTTAAGCTTGAAGATTAGGATTAAGATTGGTTGGTTTAGTTAGAATTAGAAGAGGAAGTAGAAGAGCATTAGCTTATATTATGGTGCTTGTAGGATTAATAAGTTGGTTGAGATTTGATTAGGAAGAAATAGTTATAGCAATAAAGAGAAGTAGAGGAATATACTATGACTCAGCAGCAGGTACCACGAAACTACTACTCTAACTACAGGCGGGAAAGCTCTTACTAAGTAGACCCAGGCTCTAACTATTATGACTTGTATAGGATATTAATACTAACAATACTCCTGATACTCCTTAGCATACAATCACTCTTTACTCTATGAGCCATTTAGATACGTAGGATTTAATATAACATTTATACTTTAGGAAGATAAGATTAAGATTAAGATCTTTATATAGGTTGTAGCATTAATATTATATATCATTTGGAAGAGTTGGTATCATAGAAAGAGTGATCTTTTATCGGAAAGAATTGGTTCGAGGAGGTGCCTAACCCACTCTCCGCAGTGGAGTCCTACCCCTGTCTGAGCCGACCCAACCTACACCTGGGGCGAGAGCCGAACCATTCATCTTTTATTTTCCCCAAACCCCAACTTCAAATCTTTGAGCTAGTTTGATCGTTCAATTCGTTGGTGAATATTTATTGTATTTTCCTCTCCGCCATTCTCGTTGATCCGCCACACCACGAGGCCTGTTGATCGAAACCGAAACCAACGCGCTATTATTGATTTACCAAGAGGGTTGAGCTTGTTCGTCCGTAATAGCGTTCGATAAGCTTAGGATGTGCTGGAGTAACTAGGATTGCTCTAGCGCGGCTGCTGACTGGAAATGCCTCTCGTTGGTTCTCCTAGAAAGAAGGCACTTCATTCGCTTGATATCCTGTTCCGGGGGGAATGAAACAACCCTACTTCTCTCTCGACCGATGGAAGCACTTTCTAAATAAGCGAGCAGTCATCGAATTTGAGAACTAGGGGTCATCAACCTACTTACTGATCAACATGGGCCGGCGGGATATTTTATATAAATGATCAACGACGGGGAAAATGCTAGGCAAGGGGAAAGGGTGAGATATACACAATTATAACCAGTGGAGATTTACAAGTGGATTGGATCACCCACTTCCTCTATCTAAGAAGACTGACTCGGGGCTATGTGAGGTATATCTCACATATAGAAGGTGGGCTTAAAAAAAAAGAGGGCATTTCGATGCTAGTGGATCTAGGTAATGCACCGCTACAAGTAGAAAGAAGTGGAGATAAGGGAATGCCGGGCGCTATTACGATAAGACTGCTATTACTATATGGTTCCTGTTATGACTGGGGGCCACTTTCTTATATAGAAAAGAGTCCTAGGGCCAACACTTTACAACCTAATATCCACCCCTACTATTATAATAAGGGCGGACCTTAATCGTGGCGGGCGGGATGCAGAGGTGTGCTTACTCCCCCACTCAGTTTTGGGCTTTTATATATTCATTTTGTGATCCGGGCTAATCCATCAATCTGGGCGATCTGCTTCGCCTCAACTATGCCCGCCTCTCCAGTTATTATTAAGGGATTGGTTTCGAGAGATATGACTATTCTCCTGTAGACCTTCCCTATTCCTATTTCGGTGGAGCGACATGGAGGGGGACTCCGCAAATTAGAAGAAATAGGGGCGATTATTATTTCAATCCCCTACTATTATTATTGATTTCATCTTGATCTTTCTGTTTATAGGTCTTATATACGACGTATCAACAACTTGCTTGCTTCTAGGGAGGGGGTAAAAACGCCCAACCCCCAGAAATCTTCAGGCCTGTTATTCGCCTACTATTATTATTTATTTAATAAGGTCGCTTGATTAGAGAAGTAGAAACGAGTGGAATAAATAAATATATTAATAGCGGGAAAATATTAGTTATGGATGGAGAAACGAGTTAATAGATACTAGGTTAGGTCGTTTAGGGCCCGGCACTCTCGCTATCCTCTCCTCCAAAGCAATCTGATTCGGAGGTTCATGCTTTCCGCGTAGGAGGAACAATAGTCGAATAGAGGGCGCCGGGTTGAGAGGGAGAGAGGAGACATTTCCCTTCCGATTACGTATTAGGGAAGTTTAGTCTTGTGCTTAAAAGCGATCTACCAGAGTCCCCCGCCCACTCAATTTATAAGAAAGGCTAAAGCACGATCAAGCTTCATTCCTTTTTTATCTTCTTTTTGTATCCTGAAAGGCAGGCGGTAAGGTACTGGTCAACCCAGTCCTGATCAAACCTCCCTCTCATTTTAACCAGGGGAAACCATATTCCACTATAAATACCGTTACCTCACCCCGCTACCTCACCACTAGAAAGACCGACCGCTAACTAAAGCTCAGTGGAGCATAAAGAGAGATAGCTAACCCAAGGTCCTTTTGCAAGTCAAACAAGTCCATCAATCAATAATAAGGCCTTGAAAGGCAATTCTGGTTCTAGGTCCTGGCTGGTCTGCTTCCCCTGGAGCAAGTGCCTTTCCTTGTTGGGATAACCTCAAGGGATAACCTCAATCAAAAGGGAGGGAATTGGGGGAATAAAAGAGTGGCTGGAAGGCTCCTTTCAGTAAGTAAGAGTGTCCGTCCTGCCTGGACCTACCTTCCTCTCTGGCTGGCTAGGGGTGCTTCCGTCTCCGGCTTGTATTTATTGCACTTTTATTTGTCGTCGTCATAGTCTTTCTTATAAAGGAGCTCAGGATCAAGATACTTCCATGGATGGAAGGAGCTTCTCCATGATCCCACGCTGGACTGACTCTGCCACGCGCTCATTAGGCTCTGCCTGCCTATCAATTAGGTGCTCTCCACTGGCTTCCTTTCGTTTTACTCCCTCCCCCTATATATCTATACATTTTCAATAGCTAGCCGAGCCAATAAGGCCAAGAACACCCCCATATGAGCGCACCACAAAGAGGCCTGCCAGAGAGAACCTTCCCTTCGAATCGTCAGGTTAGGTAGAAACGCTTTGTAGGCGCACCAAACCAAGATTCATACTTCTTCCCAACCGAACTAGAATACGAGACATGAAGTTCTGTACCTTACCGGCTAGGGCAGCATTGCAATTACTAGGAAAGAGGTAGCTGTTCATCATTCCCAATGGCTCAAATACTACTATCCTGAATGTTGGTCACTTCTCCTCTAATCTACGAAAGGTGGTTCCTCCCGTCTGTCATGATAACTAAGAATGTCCACCCCGATGTGTTGCAATCACTAAACGAACGAAATCATATATTTGTATGTATAGCCAGTGAGTAAGCCCCACCAACGAACCTCTCTCTCCCTTTCTCCCCTCCAACAAGATATTTCTGTTCCCATATTACAACTTCTGTACCTTAATCGATCCGAAATGCCACCCCTAAACCAAAGAAGTACGGGGCCAAGGTAGGTTTGGGGACAAATTCATATAATAAACATTGGGCAGCGGACCGGAAAGATAGATTCGGAAAGATAGAAAGATAGTTGGGTGGGCGCAAAGGTCGGTCACTACACTAAGGGATAACCTTATTAAATATATAATAATCGGAGAGCGCCCTTCCAATCCAATGTGATAGATTTCATTATATAGCTTCGCCGTACAGACACCGCTTCCTCTCCCATACGGTCGAGCCAGCTTTCGCTTCCTTTCCTTCCTTCAGAATGAAAGCATCCTTCAGTAAGCTTCGCGTACCTTAAGACCGATAAGCTAGAGAGGGGGCGAGACATTGAAAGGGGGACTAAATCTCTATGTCCTGCACGAGTCAGGTGTACAGATAGATATTTAAGGTTATACCTTGGTCACTTTAGTGATGGGTGAACAAATCCCTAAGGTTATCACAAACCAAGCAAAGCTGCCTTCTAGCTAAGCGGGGAATAAATAGAGGGTTATCCCAACCCTTCGCTATGCTCTTTGAGGGGAAGAAATAGAAGTACGGTAAGAAACATCTATGGAGTTGTGTCTGTCTTTGCTAAAGCGTAATTACGTCTTATAAGAAAGAAAGCGTAATGTAATATATAATTCATGACCGGAAGAACAAAGAAGAACAAAAGAAATCTCAATTGAGTGACTTATTGGGCCAAACAAATTGAGAGATTATGATCAATTCTTTTCTCAATTCTTCGATTGTGTAATTACGTATATAAGAATCTGAAATCTCTCAAGAATGACTAACGGATACGAAAGTCAAGGGGAAAGTCAAAGT
>Ga0224573_1000048_pt1 | contig 15751 bp, 9 predicted proteins | sample CRU1metagenome_FD_189088 | JGI IMG/M metagenome (GOLD analysis project Ga0224573, IMG submission 189088) | Spruce roots microbial communities from Bohemian Forest, Czech Republic - CRU1 | ecosystem: Host-associated > Plants > Roots > Unclassified | place: Czech Republic: South Bohemian Region... | reverse complement strand
TATTCCCTATGCTTGCTTGCCATGCCGTCCTTCTCTGCCTAATACAGATATCCCCTTCACTTATTAACCCTCACCTACCGCTGATTAATACTTATTTAAATGATACATTCAGGCAGGAAGCGGACCCTTGTGTTTGTGCCTCCGACTTGTTGTTGGAGTTTTCCTAATCTTGCTGACTAATAGTTCTAGGTCTAGGTGTGCTGTTGTTGGAGTCTGCCGGTATTTATAACAAAATTCCGGTTAGCTATCTTCAATTAATTAATAATCGTTCAAGACTGCTGGTTGCTTTCCTTCAAGTTAGACACATTCATACGCGGGGCACACCCCAACAGAGAGAGACAGAGAGAGATTGAACCGAAAAAAATGAACATCCACACTCACCCACATATACTTTCACGAGGGAGGGGTTCTACAACAGACAGATACCCAGCCAGCAAGCTAGCAAGCAAGGGCTTAGGGAGGGGAAATAGAACAGACAGCTAGCCAGCTTGATAGCTTGATAGGGAAGAGGGAGGAGGGGTTATACAACAGAAAGTTCCCCAGCGAGCTAAGAGGGCGGGCTTACAACACCCCTACCTACAAGCAAGCTTATTCATTGGGGCTTTTTACTTTTACTATACCATAGCAGCTAGATTAGCTAGCGGTTCGGTTCCTTAGACGCCTGACCTCCTCGCAGCACACCCAGCCCAAGATAGACTTTAGGCTTGAGGCTTGATAACACCTATATATAGCGGTTGCCCTAATTCCTAGATTCGGCCTGCCCTTTAGGTTATTATAAGTCAGAAGCAAGAATGCCCTTGGCTTTTTATTATTATACATGGGAGCAGACAAATAAACATCAACGAATCGAGAACACCACCAACATCATCATACAAACATAAGAGAAAACCACCCCCTCCCTTCCGCAAATACACATCGAATCGAGCATTAGAACACCTTCCTTCTACGTCGAACACAGATTATATACAATGCATCAGGATGGAGTGCTGCCATGGATCCCTATATTCAGGACAGGACAGCACCACACCACACTACCTTCACCATCTGAACTTACCTTCTACCTACTCAAGCCCTGGAGCCCTGCTCCATCCATCCTCCACCTCATCCAGATCGGGTCATATTCACTTGAACTCACTTCAGATTCAACCTAACTCTGTATTGAGGAGTCCTCCATGGTAGAAGGAAAGATCAAATAGAAACGGGGTTTTCTTCGGCAGCTGAGCCGAGTACTGCCAGTTTTCGGATGATTGTGAGAGTTATAGTCCGCCTCTTAAACCTCCCATCCGTAGAGTTGATGATCACTGTTCACGTTCCTTAGCCTTATTTTGTCCTCACTACCCTTTCTTGGCCCTTCTGCTAGTTCAAGGAGGAGGTTTATAGTACTCGCACGCTCAGTGTGCCCGTGACGGTACCTCACAAACAAAACGGGCTTCCTCCAACAACACATAGGGAATACGGTTACCCATAAGGATGATCGGTACATTCCTACGATCATAGTTTTCCATATTTTCCGGTTGACCATCCAATATACGAGACGGTTTCATGATGTTTGGTTACGCGTCTCACCCGACCAGCCTTCAACAACACCGATGCTGTTGCATTCGTCCATTACCCTGCTATCATGATTGTTGTGCCGGAGGCTTCAATCGTTCTCACGGAGGGGGATGGTAACGATTGATAGTACCTCTGACAGTTGGTTTAGCATCAATGTCTTCTGGGGCACACCTACTATGAACAGATGGGCGGCTCTTGATAGGACGGGTCCTCAAGATACTCGTTCCTATCCAGGACAGCAAAAACCATTGATAATTTTTTCGGAGGAGTCTCATGATGATCCTTGTAGTACTTATGTAAACGAGTCCCGGCTCCGCTCTTCTTAAGCTCCTCGTACACGCTGCGCACTGCACCACTGCTTAGGGATTTTCCAGTTCATCATCTGCCTGCCACGGAGGAGGACCAGGGTCAGTTAAGGAATCATAAATCATTCGTGAGATAGCTCTGCCTAGCGATTGAGGGGCCAGCCGCCCCAAAGAAATAAGGCGTAACGTAAGATAAAGGAAGGACGTAACGTAAGATAAGGAAAAGTACCCCACCAGATGAAAAGAAGTTAACATAAGATGGAAGTGAACATAAGATAAAAAGAAGTACCCCACCTTAACCTTCACGAAGTCATCACCCCTTAACTCAACTACCTTGTAGATAGGGAGGGTTCCCTAAACTACCTTTAGGGTTACCTCACCTAAACATCAAAGGAAATGACGACCTAAGCATCAAGGACCTGATGAGAAATAAGGTTTGGAATGGCTCAAGGTCTTGAGAAGGAGAGGAGAAAGGACCTTATGATAAATAAGTTTGGTCATGGCTCAGAAAGCTTCGATCAGGAAAGGTGAGCTTCTCTCACTTTCCCTTATGAAGCTAAGAAAGTAATAATAAGAGATATATACTTTCCGGGGTAGTTAGGGTCTTTAGCTTTTAATCTAGTAAACTCATAGGCAGGCTATGTAAATAATTTCTCTTCCGGTGTATTCTCTTTATGCTATCTCTAGTTACCGACACGAGTCATTGGCACCCGGGCCGGGGAAGCCAAGTATCTCAGAACCAGGGCCATGAAAAGCTTCACAACCCATGAAAAGCCTTATATATGAGATATCTAGGGCAAGAACCTGGATCTTCCCAGCACACCACTCCATAGAAAATAAACCCTGAGGTCACGAAAAAGGAAACCCTCTATCTCCTTATCAACCTGGGACCTTACCTTCTTGAGTCAGGACCTTACCGTCGCAGTTCGCTAGAAAGAAACTCACTTTTTCCCTCACAAATGACTTTTTAATTGATCGATGCAAACCTAAAACCTTTAGATATAAAAACCCATAAATAGAGTCTAATATTGAAAAGGTTCTCCTCTCCGCTAATGATATATCGTATATAGGACACATGGTATTATCATACAGGTAATAAACTAGCTATAGGAATTTAGGTGGTAATGAACTAGCTATAGGTCTTGTGTGAATTACAAGTTGTGACGGCTAACGGGTCAAAGTATATAAGTTCCCTGTAGGGGTTATCTCATCCTGCACTGAGGTGAGTTGGCTCAACCCGATAGGTCAAAATGCATGGGTTTGGTTTCTAATAGGTATTGTGACCGATGGGAGGGTGGTGGGTAAGCTGGATAATCATAAATTACTGAATCGACTTCAACCACTGCTTTAGGTACTGGGTCTTTTCCCTAAACTACTAGCCTTGCAACATTCGAAGCATCAGGTTAATAACCAACATGACCAACCCCAGCAGGTGCAAAACCAACCCCAGCAGGAGCAAAAACAGCAGCGATAAAGACAGGAACAGAGGCAAGGAAAGAATAGGTATGGCCGTCTTGAGAAGGTATGGCTTTGGTATGAGATATGTGCCCCTTATGACGTAGATAACTGCATCTGCTGGAGAAACTGTATCCGTCCCTGTAACAGTATTGGTATCTGGGGAAGGTAGTGCATAAAAAACTGGTAAGCTGTAATTATATACTATATTAGGAAGATGAGACTGTCTTAGCATTAGTATTAGGAAGATTTGTAATCTTAGAATACTCTATTAGTAATCTTATACTCCACTTCTACTCTATTAGAACCTATTAGTAATATGAGGAATCTTATACTCTATTAGTCATTTTAGTCTTAGTAAGATTAGTATAAGGAAAGGAATCTGATACTTTATTAGGAATATGATACTCTATTAGGCATATTAGTAATATTATAATTGCTTGGTTAGTATTCTCTCTAGTAGGCTTATACTTGATGAGGTCTAAGTAGATATTTTATAATAACCAGCGAAGCTTTCGGGACGAATGGACTCGTGTGAAGCGAATGCATATTGGATGGTCAAAATTCCAGCTTAAGAATTACCGTCTACCGCATTACTTCACCAAGAATAAGAAACGCATCTGATACCCGGGAGTGACCTCTATAGGAGGTAACCGAATAATAGCGAAATGGGTCGGTGGGGTGCGTTAACCACAAGAGGCCTGGCCGATCAGTGAAAGCGCTTGGACTGATTCCAGCTCATAGACCCAAATTAGCTTGCTTCTTTCTCTTTATAGACTGACTGGCTCAACCTTCTTAGTACGTAGAGAGTGGGATCTTACCTATTCCTCAATAAGACTGCCTTAGTCGCCAGAACAACTCTTCCTATAACTCTTCATAGTGGAGCGCTACCCCGAAAAGAGTGTTTGTTGTCTTGCCTTTCTCTCTTTCTTGGACTGGAGGTAGGTAGCTTAAGAGTTAAGGGTATGGCCTTGATTCATTTCATCCTTATTGTTGAATAACAATACCTATCGGAGAAGAAACAGCAACCACAGCCCGAGATAGAGCCCCTGACCTCCCAGGTAAGCGTCTCTACTTTACAGACAGATATTAATTCTCTTAAGCAGGAGGATAGGATTCAACAGCCGGAGCAGATGACAGGAACTTGGAACAGATATTCATTGATTCGATTAAACAGCTGCTGCAGGAACGAACACAGATCCTCATAAGTACTGTCTCTCGACCTAGGCCACACTTAGACCTATTTAACAGCTTGAAAAAACCTATCTAAATTGAACCAACATCTACTTCACTTGTCCCATCTCGAACCCTCACCGACCTTTACCTATGAAATCGAACCTACACCCACCTAGGGTTAACCTTACCCGCATAGAACTATACCTAGAACACTTACCCACCAAGCAAACTTCAACCTTGTCTCTACTGAAACCTATGAAATTTAACTGGACCTAGAACCCACTTACTCCATAAAACCTATAGACATGCAAACTAGGCAGGCCTACCACCTTGAAATGCAAACTAGGTCTACCTCCCAACTTTATTACCTTTGTCACTTTCACTAGGCCAACGCCTTACCTATAGAATTTGACCCTCTTGCCTCTTCAAGTCTTTACACCCAGGGATTCATTTTCACAACCATTAAATAACTGTCGATTTCAGGTCGATTGAACTAGGTCAACCTAACGGGGGGGAGGCTTCATTTCATCATTTTATCACCCACCCCATTCATCAAACTTTACATTGAAGTAGGTAAAACCGGTACCCGGGGCAGGATCACATCGAACTAACTCCACCAAACCATTAAGCCCTAAGCATCATTGGTTTGTCTATACAAATTACAGAGGGACAGAGCAAATACCCAGGTAAATCATTCAATCATCATGCAATCACAGACATCAGAAACGAATGGAGGAGTAGCCACCTTGTTCTCTCTCAATCTAGGTAGTAGCGGGCATCACAGGATTTATTGCTGAATCAGGAGGGAGTTTCTTCATACCCATCTCTATATACCATGCATGTTGCATCATGGAAATCACAGACAGATGTATCATATTTTTACTCTCATCATCACCAAGAGAAATTACCAGGAATTCCCTCATTTATTGTAAAGGTGTTTCGTATATAATGTGTGTTGTCATTTCTCCTTGTGAGAGTGATACATACATTATGCGAAGAACGGTGTACTCAGGCTATACGTCAAAGTGGTGTCGTGCTTGCTAGTACCTAGTAGCTTGCTAGTTACTAGTAGGACTTCACCGACGATATACATTGACCAACCGAAGGGGGCAGAAAGGCCGGGACCGAGGAAACAACCAATTGGTAAGTTGAATGTTACGTTAGTTATTTAAATACAATCAGATCTATTAGTGAAAGCAAGACCAATAAGTAGAGATGTTTGACTGTCCTAATGATTGATTCTTTAGACTGTATTAATAACCTATTTCTTAGACTTACCACCTAATTATAGATTATTGATACTAGCTTATATATATTCATTATACTGTCTAACTCTTACTGTTGCTTACCTCTCACTAGCTAGATCTATTGATTTACTTATCTATACAACGCATCCTTACCAATAGCAACAAGTAAACCTTTGAGAGGCATGTATTATATATATATATATATATTGGAGTCCCATTTAGTATAAAAAATTGAATAAAAACTACTACTTTAGCCCCTGATTTCTGCCTTAGCTACTTCGGTTCGTTGCTAGTGAATATCTCGTAAGTAATGCTAGTGATCTTGTAAAGTGATCTTGTAAGTGAATAGTCAAAATGTCTTTACAAAGGGTATGTCCGGGATCCAGTCCAATCTAATCTTAAAGGTAAGTCAGGAGTACTCACCAGCGACTTAGGTAAGCGTAGCGATAATCCAACAAGTCGTCTATCAAATAATGAATGGCAGTAAACACAAATTAATAGGTAGTCATTCCCTTGGGCTTAGTAATATGCACGTGTAATTAAATAGTCTTCGATAGTCTTCGCATGCAGTAATAATATCTAGTTGCAGTAGGAAGACCTAGTTGCAGTAGGAAGACCTAGTTGCGGTGGGAATATCTAGTTTGAATTCTTTTCTAGCTAAGTAAGAAGTATGAATTATTTCATAGCGGTAGTAAGAAAGACCTACTACTCAGTTAAGTCCAGAATAGTAATAGGTATCGTTCAGGACAGGTAAGAGGTATCGCTCATCAGGACAGGTAAGAGGTATCGCTCAGGACAGTCCATACATAATCTCTCTCTCCGGCGGGGGGCTGTCCAACATCAAAGAGTTCAAAGGCTGTCTCTTGATTGATCCAAGCTATAAAAGCTCCATCAAAGAGTTCAAAGGCTGTCTCTTGAAAGCTATAAAATAAAGAATCTGAGGTCTGTGGTCGTTGCAATTATCTGTGCAGTCCAATTAATAATAGGTATGTCCCACCTGCAGCACCGAGGAGAGAAAGCTTCCCTGGTCTGGTGTGAAGCCTCCGGTCAAATTGTCAATTTGTTGGTGAGTGGGGGCACTTTTGTTGTAGTGTTTGTTGTTGTTGAAGCCCGGACACCTAGGATAGACTGCATGGCATCCTTTATAGACTGGCTTGTGATGACTTGTTGGAGCGTGGAGATCGATCCATTATAACCTCTGCCTGGCCTAGTTTTTCTATATACGAGATATTCCACTACCCTTGAAGAGAATATATGGATATGATAACGGCTTGCTTGCTGCCCTCCCACCCTCCGCAAGCAATAAGTCAGAAGCCAATGAATATTCACCCATCAGACGGATGAAACACGCAACTGCATATGAAATTGACAAACTGGCCCTTCAACTCACATCCGCATAACACAAATTGAATGCAGGGAATAGACATGAACAACCACGGGTAACTAGAACCTCCTCCACCATTTAGAACTATGATAGTTAAGCTCCTCCATTTATCACTCTTTTTTGGACCTCTAGATTTAGGAAGTAGGAAGGATTAGAAAGTGAAGATTCTTGTTGTTACGTTTAATTAGGAAGAGGAATAAGAAGGAAGTATAAGTAGATAATATGTCTTAGAAAGAAAAGACTAATAATACTATATGTAGTTGGATATCTTTTTTCCATTATAAAGTGGAGAGATAAAAATAGGTATTCTAGTTTGGATATCTTAGTCTCATTATAGATTTTAGGCAGGAATAACAGATGTTTCTCCTAAAGAGGGGATGTATAGATTATTAATTGGATAGCTTAAACCTCAGTCTAGGTAGGCTCGACCATAGGAGCTGGTGATAGTGTAGTTATTTTTATAGATAGGAAGTAATAGTTGTTAATAGGTAGGAACCCTTATCATCTTTACAGAGAGAAGCTTAGAGTAGACATACAGCAATTAGAACAACAAGAGATTAGTAGGAATTGAATAACTGCTGAATAACTACAACTTCTGATACTAGACTTTGAATCCATTCATGATACTACTAGACTTTTTATCCATGTCAGACTAACTAACTAAGACTGAACCACTCCGATCTAAGACTTAACTCCCATAACTCCTCACTAAGTCAGCAATCCTTAGGAACCATAACTCACACACAACCTATAACTACTGAAAACAGGAACCATAACTCACAACCACAAAAGCAGCAGGTACAAACAAATAGTAGAAGCTCTAACAACAACAAGTAGAAATATATATAACCTTTAACTAACACTGACTCACTAACTAACAACATTATCACAGGCTAGAAGCTATAACTCAATATAACTAGCTACGAAGAAGAATCCTTATTAGATCTCTTCTTGCCTCATAGTAGTAGTTGTGGGGAAATAGTACTTGTAGCCAAATAGTAGAAGTAGTAGGAATAGTTTACGAGCTATCATGGTTGGTACGAGAGGATCAGACCCTGTAGTTTTCTTTCTACACACCATGCAGCAGAGCCCAACCTTTAAGTCAGTAGCAGGCAGCCCCTTCACACCTCAAAGTAGTAACACGGTACCCCTGACCTGGGGAATACCAAAGGTGGAACTCTTACTTCTGCTCTCCTATTGTTGCAACTTCCGCTCTCCAATTATTTATCCCAATTTTAGATACTTCATAAGGGCCCGTGTATCATAGAATTTCTTCCTAAGCCAACAATCAGGTGCAAATCCGACAAAAAATGGTTCAAATTCCACCCCTTGCTTTTAGTTACCAATTTGATTGACCGCTGCCTCCACCTAGTAGGTAGTAGTTGAGTGATGGATTTAAACCACTCCACCAGGGATTAGAACAGCGGGGGATATAGGCTAGTATTAGAACTCTCCAGGATAACGAAAAGACCTACTCGGCACAAACCAAATTGTCTTGGTCCCGCAGGTAAAGTAATAGTAGTAGAAAAGTATTCTGGTAAGTAGTTCTTGCTAAGGTTAAAGGGTTTTCCTGCTCCTTCGGGTAAATGGATAGGAGGTTGAATCTTGTATCCAACTACAACTTAAAGCTAGGAGAGATATATGAAAAATGAGCTGGAGTAGGGTAAAGGTAAGAGTAACCCTTAAGGTACTATACTAGAATATTCAAAAATATGAGAAGACTCCATCCAAAGCTCTAACATGATGTGATTCAAACCTTTATGCTGTGTTCTTAAAAAGAGAATGCTGTCTTCTTAGTAGACCGACCAACCAACCGATCAGTCAAAGAAAGATAGGGGTAGTTTGAGTGCTCGTATTTGCTTTGGGTGGGGTACAGCTGGGGAACGGCCTGCACTAAGTTTAAAGGTATGTGTCCGTGACCTCTGAGCAACCTCTTGAGATCACCAGAGATCGAAGCGGTCGCTGATAGAAGAGCAGAACCATACCGTCTCCCCTGACCGCTCTCTGTCGATAACTCAGTTTTGATTGATCATCGAACTCTGGCTCGATATATTGCTTGCTCTTTCAAGTGATAATGCTGATCATCGGTGGGTGGTTAAAGTGAATCAAGTTTCTTTCCCATCTTCTAAAGCACACAAATCGATTAAGAGATAAAATTGAGCATAACACCGGGATAGAGATAGAGTGGGAATAAATAGAGACACTAACCATTCCTATCTATCAGTTGACTTCGAACATGATCACATTTTGAACACACTTGCTATCCTTTATAGTGCTTGCTCAGTGATCTCTTGAGCATGATATCAGCCTTGAGAGCAAATCAAAAAGTATCACGGGCGCGTATCCAGGGCTCTTGATAAAAAGTAGGTACTTTTGGAGTTCAAAACGGGGTCCGACTTTCGCCCGGTCATTCGTATACTGGAATAAAGTTGTGGGCAATCAATCTTCTAATCGGGGTAGAGATCTCAACTGTTTGCTTTAAGAACCAGGAAGATCAAGAGCACTTGCTCTTAGACTTGAGCACTTAGACTTGAGCACTTAGACTTGTTAGAGCAAGCAAGAACTCACCATCTTTCTTTCGAGATAGATCATATTTGATCAAGCAAGATGTCCACACATCACTACAGTTGTTTCATGCACTTTAATTAATTCTTGTGTATCCGGGACTAGATCCGGCGAGGATGCTTACTAAGCAATAGAAACTGCATCTCGGTCTGCTCCTGGTTATGAAACCGAATCTACTGCACCTGGATCCGCTGCTGGGACTGAAAAAAGTACTGGGTCCACTTGGAAAACTCCAACTCCTGCTGCCTTTTTGGAACTACTGAATCATCGACTGGATTTGGAACTTCTGTAGCTGGGACAGGAACCGCACCTGGAACTGCAACTGCTGGGAGTGCTGCTACTGGCCGCTCTTTAATGCCTAAGGTCCTATGCTCTAAAGATGCTTACAATGGATGGAACCATGGATGGAACCCTGGCTATTAGCTATTATATACGTAATATTATAACGCATTTCGAATCGCGCATGCAGCATGAATAATGAGCCTAATCCAAACAAATGCACCTCCTATATCATGTGTTGGAGCACTCTCAGAACAACCTCACCGAAGAAAAAGTACTTTTAGTGGATTGTCGGAGCATAACCTACAGCATATCTAGCACTATAAGCATATGTAGCTGGAACAAAGTAAGCATATTAACCAGATGAAGAATCTTATGCTCATGATCCATCAATAGATCCTGCAGAGACAAAGGCTATGGCTAAAGCACTAGTAGTAGATCTGATAGCTATGTCCCTAGTAACAGAGCCTAAAGAAGTAGTTTCGGTAGCACCCATAGTAATAAAGGCATGTGCTTTACTAGTAGCAGTTCCAGTTATAAATAGTAATATAGATCTAGATCTAGACCCATATCCATAAGCATAAGTACTAGATCCTATTGATCCATAAGTGTCAAGGGAAGAAGCAAGGGTTGAAGCTCTTGATTATGATCCAGTTGACTTAGCTTATCCACCTGTAACACCAGTAATTAGAGAAGTAGCACCAATGATATTAGTTTAAGCATCGGTACCAGTAGCAGTAATAGAGCCAATAGCATAGGTTACCAGGGTAGGTGTAAAGGCAAAGGCAGCTAAAGCATAGACTAGAGAAGCAAGAGCATAGCTAAGAGTCAAGGTATAAGTAGTAGTGGAAGAGCCAGTAGCAAACCCATAAGTAGGAACAGAGTAAGCATTATAGCTAGGAGTAGTAACAAAGATAAAGGAAGCAAGGCATTAGACACGAGAAAGGTTATAGGAAGAATATCCATAACTAGAATAAGCATAGGTAGCAGAAGCTGATCCTCTAGTTTGATAGCCATATTCAGAGCCATAGCCTACTACTCCAGTTTAAGATCTTCCAGATGTAAAGCCATTACTCATAGATCCACTCGTTGTATATCTAGTAGCACTCATTGAAGTAGTGGAGAAGGCATAGGCGTCAGCACTAATACTAGTCTTATATTATATTAGATACCGAGTTGACCCAGCAACAGATCGATATGCAGTCCAAGCAATAAATCCAAAGGCATTGGATGCTAGGGTAGTAAGGGCTACGAAGGTTGATCGAGTTTATGACCGAATGAAAGTAATTGAAGTCATAGATCCAGATTAAGAACAAGATCCGATTCCATCATAAAAAGCAGAGGCATAAGAGTCAAAGCCTATTATTTAAGACCCATAGCTTTCTACAGATCCGGTAGTAGAGTCCCTAGCTCCAGATTAAGTGGTAGATCTAATTAACCTAGCAATGAAGGAATTGAAAATCGCTTGTCCAAGTTACTTATTGATGAGGGGGGGCAAGGTAATTCCATTTGTTTGTTAAATATTAGATAAGGTGAAAGGGATTAAATTCCTACTAAGCCAGAAGGTTCTAAGTCTACTTCTGCTGAATCATATTAAAAAGAAGCTGCTGAAACGACTGAATCAACAATATCAACTGCTGCTCCTGTCTTTCCCGCTGTCGGGTGGGAAACTGCTTTCTACGCCTTTACTTTTCCTGTCTCACCTGCGCCTGTAACTGCTACTGTTCGATCTGCTGCTTCTGCTGGGTAAACGACTGACCTTTAACACCTTTAACTGCTCGTGATGTTGCTTCCTCCAGTGCTTCTGTATCCTGTGCCTTAGCCCCTATCTACACTACGGGTTAAACAACTGCCTCATCAACGACTGGATCTGGATCAACGTACTCTTCAACTGCTTCAACTGCTGCTTAACCAACAGAATAACCAACTGCTCTATAAACGTGTGCTTCAACCGGATCTGCCATGGCTTAATCAACAGGATCAACCACTACAACTTCTGCTGCTACGACTTCTGGTTATGCTACTGGATTTGGATCTGTTAGAACAGTGGCTGCTACCTATGCCTTTGCTCCTGCTGCTCTAGCTACTAGTGGTGCTCCTGGGTCAGAATCGACAGACTCTACATAATAAACCGAATAAACTGCTTACTCCACTTCATCACCCGGAGAAACCTTTTACTCTTCTGGGTCTACTGCTGCTACTGGGCTGGGTTAGGTGCAACCTAGTAAACTGGATAAACTAGGTAAACTGGGTAAGCTGCTACTACTAGATAAGCTACTACTAGATAAGCTGGTTCATTTGCTTCATCGACTGGATCTGCATCACCTGGATCTTGATCTGTACGATCTGTACGAGGTGCTGGCTTTGGTGCTTTAGGTACGGTCCGTAGCCTTTGCATCTGTCTCCGCCCTTGGTGCTTTTTCTCGATCTCGAAAGGATCGGTCATCAAATGGCTTTGAAACTGCTGGATCAAAAGCTGGGTCAAGTTAAACCGGTGGTGCTCGCTCGGATGCTAAGGACTATATATCCCACCCGTTAATCTACATCGTAGTTTGGTAAAAGGGTATGTGGGATGTGTTAGTAATAATGGTAGCCTGTCAAGTGCTTCCTTCTGTCCCCTCATACCTGCTAATAGCTTCGTGTTCAAGTTTTGATACATCGATCTGCTGATGCTGGGGGTTGGTTTTTTTAGTTCCGGAATCAATAGGCTGGGTTGACTCAATCGATGATGGGGAAACACTATCGCCCTCCCACCTAATGGTGGCCTTCCTTCTGTTACAAAACTATTCAATCAATCACCTTGCCCCGGAATCCTTCATGGTTTCCACCCGTAGGGATCGGATGCATGGCATCAGTGGAATGGTTAGTCTTTTCGGTCGGTGGGTGATAGCAAATGTATGGCTGGCAAGTCACTCAATACATTCCTTCCCTCCAACCAGTCCACCAACCAACTACCAACCAACTACCCCAAGACAATCCGCAGATTAAGAGAGGAAGAAAGGAAAGACAAGACTCATTGCAGGGGCCCTCCTACCTATTAGAATAAGAGAGGATTAACAACCCAGACACTGAGCTTTAAACAGTTCTGTGGGGTTTGGTTGATTCAAATTCCCAACTCTCTGGGATGCCCTTCTGATGATAAAGGCGCCCCAAGTCGTTACGATTTTCCCCTATTCCCCCTCCAGGCGAGTTTACGTCCTCTTCAGTTTCAGCCTCCCATATTGATCCTGACCTTCGGCGGCTAGCTTCAAAGTACTCTACCTTCTTTCGTTCTCTTCTCGCTTTGAGCCGGGGACGGCATGAATAAGCAATATTCACTTGAAGTCGACCCTATTTCTTTTATTAAGTAATAAACCATCATTCGCCTATTCACCTTACAGTGCTGGAACCTTAACCCGGCGAAGAAAGAGAAGCAGCTCCGGCTCCCCAACCTATTCTCTAGCTGGGCCTGCCCCGATCAATCCAGCCAAAACTCTTTTTATTGGGGTCGAGTTGGATAGAAGGAATCTGAAGATTTATTATTGCACAAATCACTGTTCGTACTCGGATGGTCATTCATATCGGGCCCACCCATTAGTAAGTACGTGCTCGGGTTGCAGGGGAAGGAAGAAGTCACTTGTCATTCGACGAATCTCCGGCTGGCTAGTTTCTCAAGTAGTGAGTGTTCGGGGAAATCCAAAAAGAAAATGCTACGAAATTGAACCATTAGTACCTACTTGAATCCCTGTTTGAAAAACGAATAGTGATCCATCACAAGATGGGCCCAGCTATCCGTTCCCCCATTTAAGCTATTTCATAGCTAACAAACCCTCTCATTTCGGCCAATGAAAAACCAGCATTGGGCTACGCTACAGGGCCTGCCCTTCGATCTAATCATCGTATATGATAGCTAAATTCATTCAGTTCTTTCTTGACTAGTATCCTCCATCAAATTCTGCTTCTCTTCCTGCATTTCCTGGATAATTGGGAGGGTTTAAAAGGCTTTGACGTTTTCCAATTCTTTCGCTTTATTCTAACTTTGATTATGGTTGGACATAGCCTCTGCATCTTTCTTGGGATCATCTACTACGGGGGATAGCTTGCTCTCCAATATATAATTATAAGCTTCTAGGGCCTGCACTCTTGCTGTTCAATATTTATTCCTAGTGATAAGAGACCCGACCTTTCTCGTGAAATGTTTGTTTTCATGGGAGGTCCTTATATACTTATTAAACACCATATTGCTGGTATTCTTGGCTATCCTGACAGTGTCAATAGGAGGCAATCCAGATGTTTGAAGCTTGACCTGAGCAACCTTCCCGTCTTCAGTGCCCATTTAAGAATAGGGATTTAGGGTTATGGGCTCGAGAGTAGTCATGGTGAGCCCCCAGGTTGCATTGCCATAGATAGATAATAATCTAGGTTGGGCCATGGAGTCAGCAGGTTCTAATGCAACCAATGAACTCTTATTTTATCTTATTTTATCCTTCTCCTCCCTGATAAGGTCGAGGGGGTTGATTGAATCGAGGGGGAAAATATGGTAAAACCAAGAAAGGGTGGAACTGGTTTCTTGTGAGGGGCCAGCACCAGGTGTGCTAGGAAATCTTCCTGGGACTACTAGGGAGAGCCAGTTGAAGTATTTATAAGGAGTAGGGGAATAAAAGGTGGAATGCGAGGAGCCCCCAAATACACTGGGTATGCTGGATACTACAGGAATATTCTCATCTCCCCCTTCTACTTTATCTGATTCCTCTGTTCTAGACTTCTTTATTTCTGGATCTTGGTCATTCCCCCCTTATTCCCTTTTTATATTATTTCCTTCTCCCTCCACCTCTGTTGCTGGATTGTATTCTTCCTAGCTCATTTGGTTTTCTGCCTCTTTATTCTTCTGCTCATCCGTTCCATTTTCCTTGCCATTCACCGTTATGATACCAAGGGTCTGTTGTGGTGAGGGTGGGTTGGATACTTTAGGAATCTCCACCGTGGTTCCCTGTCCCAGATGCTCCATCAGCTTGTCGAAATCCTCTATTGTACTTTGTGCTGAAGTGAAAGTGGATTGCAACTCTACTTTAGAAATAGTGGGGGTATTAGGATCAGCCCCCAATCCCAGATTCTTTGGTCTCTCTTCCAAAATGATGGGCTCGAACAAGCCTTTCCCATCCTTGCCAAGTCCTCCTTGGCCCGAGTATCCCATGGATTGGATCATGGGGAAACCCTTTGGGTAGATCTGGCTCTCCCCTTTAGTGACTGCTGGAGTTTCTGTCACCTGAGATGCTTGCCCTGCTTGCTCTTCCTGGGCCATCCATAATATCGGGACTACATCCTCTTTGTAGGCATCCTCCTCCTCATCATCATCCTCGCTGTCGTACTCACCATCATAGATCTTGGAAAACTAAACATCCTGGGAGAATTCACCATAAGAGGTTTTATCATTCTCCACCATGCCCCCATCTTTGCCTTGTTTAAATTATCCCGCACTACTTCCTTCCTTCTTTCTTCGGTGAGAGCCATAAACTTAAGTTCTGCTGGGTTTACCATCTTACTTTCAGGTCAATAGAAGGTAAAATATCACGGGATATCTGGTCTTTTAGTTTTAGGAGGAGGAAAGGCTTATGCCAGTGCCGCATCTGGATTTGTCTTTGCAGCTAGGAGGGCCTTGACCTCCACCCATGAGTGCATGTTGTCCAACCTTTCCTCAACTGGTCTTCTTTTGTGATCATTTGGCTGTGGCTGCTTATTCCCCTTAAGTGCATACATCATCAAATGTGGGTCATATCTCCAGGGGCGGTCCAGTGGGAAATCCATTT
>Ga0224573_1000047_pt1 | contig 15883 bp, 9 predicted proteins | sample CRU1metagenome_FD_189088 | JGI IMG/M metagenome (GOLD analysis project Ga0224573, IMG submission 189088) | Spruce roots microbial communities from Bohemian Forest, Czech Republic - CRU1 | ecosystem: Host-associated > Plants > Roots > Unclassified | place: Czech Republic: South Bohemian Region... | reverse complement strand
CATTCCAGGCTCTAGATTGAGACCCACCACAAAGAAGAGGAGAGAGCCTTTCAATCTCATTCAATGCACCATGATGTTGGGCGTCTTGAAACGGCAATCCCCCGTCTTGAAAAGGCAATCTCATCGTCGGGTCGAAACCGAAACTTCGACATACAAAACAACTAACTATATGTCAAGAGACCGGTTAAGAACGCGGCGGACCAGACGAACCGAGACGATGAGTCCGGTCTGACGTCCATATCTTTTGGATAGGATGACGAGTAGCATATAGCACCTTTGGTTTCCGAATGCCACTTTTCGACCGAGTCACCATGTGATGAGTCGATGTCACCGGTGCTGTCAAGGAGGTCGTCGTAGCAGAAGAACTGGGAATAGAAGTGGTAAGGTAATAGGAGCTACTAGGGCTAATGTTGAGTCCTCCCTCCCCTCGCTTTGCGGTAGTTCAGGTGGGAACCACTCAATTCCCCGGCTCGCTTACCTTCCTAATACGGAACGAGCCGAACCACTCTATGCATAGCCGACCCCGTCACTTTAACATTGACCAGGATCTCGCTTAAGAAGCAATGACCTCTTTATTTCCTCACAACCTAACTAATAATATATTAGATTCCAGTTTAAGCTTTTGCCGGTACCTCTGTCCTTTCTTTTTTCAGCTATCTCAACTCTTCGAGTCGAGTTAGCTCTGCCAGTACTTCCACTCTTCGTGATCTACGACCAGCCACATGCCACTAGCTCGATGCAGATTCCCGGGATTATTGTATTGATTGAATGAAGCTTGCTCAGTCCTCTCTTGCTAGACTGGCTACCTATGCCCATTGGTGGATTTCCCCTACGCGCCTTCGTTGAGCCTAAGAATAATAGGGATTGAAAGTCCGAAACCCAAGGTCAAGTGCCCCAAAAGGGGAGTGAGTTCCCGCAGGTAATTGAATAGTTTGTTTGAGTGTTGGTGCCATGCCCCCCAATTCCATGGTACTTCACAAGTAGTCATTCGTATTGCACCATCTCGGTTTAGGCCGAAGAAGGAAGGTTTCATTTTCGCGCCCGTTCTACTCGCCCTTTCCGTCCAAAAAAGACGGATTATCAAAAATTTCCCAGGTTAGAGAACTTTCCCCGCTGTCCTTCTTTCAGCCGGTCCTAACTTCCTTCTCTTCTGGTTAATCCTATGAATCGGTAATCGGATCGGCAACAGGTAACAGGCTTTATCTGGGTTCAATTCCTTGATTCCTACCCGGACCTGCATTGGATTAATTCCTTCGATATTGAGTCGACCCCGTTCCGAGCAAGCATCAAAGGAATTAAATGAATCCAATGCAATAAATATCTGAAGTGGCTTCTGCACCTAAACACATCCCTTTTCTTAGGGCTTAGCTAGGGGATGCCCAAAGCTAGCCTCACTCTCATATCTCTTTACCAAAGCTTAAGCTTCCCTGTTTCGCCCAGTTCCTCGAGAATCTAAAGAATCGTTTTACTTTGAATGCCGAAACCCGTCACTTTGAAAGCAAGGTATTATTATCGCTTAGCGCTTGTGCTTACGTGTGGGGTGAGCTATTTATCCATATCTACTGAGCAGAAAGGGCAGGCACATTGATGAAATAGCAAGCGGAATGAAAGGCGATACAAGGAGGGGAAGATGGATCAACTAACTATTATCGGATCAACATCTCTGATCGACCGGGCCCACCAACCACTCTTTGCTGCAGCTTAGATCTTGCTTCAGCTAACCCACTACTCTTTGGTACAGCTTCGATATGCCTACTCATGTCGTACAGGCGGCTACTATTTCTGTTTCAGCCAACCCACTACTCTACTCATGTGGTGCAGTCGGAAGGATCTACTTGTTCCACAATACTAGAATATTAATATTCGCGATGGAAATTTTGCTATAATCAGAGATTTTTATTGGGAGGCTCCTCCCGCTATCTCGGAGTGAGCGCTTTCTCGGAATGCTATTTTAGACTATGAAAAATTGTTTAAATGCATGCTATCTCGGGATGCTATCCCAAATCTAGTATATTGAGGCATTTGAATAGAAGTATCATATACGTAATAAATAGGCATGAAAATGGTGGAGTGGAAGTCGAACAAATTCGGGCAGGAAGAAGGAACAATCGAGAAAAGAACGAATCTCCTATTCATCTCATCATTCGTATCGAGAACTCAATCTATTCATTTTTTTGGGAAAAGAATGAACTATTCCTTCCTAACCGAATAGGTACACATAGATACGCATTATATATATATATATATAGCGTAAGCAGGCATAACAACTGATCCCGCCCGGTGCCTCCTATATCCCGATTCATCTCCTTCCTCAACTCGATTGGGAGCAATTCTCTCCATTTATTTACGCGATTAGACTTACTTGTTTCAAACAATAGTGTTTCATCCCGCTTATTTATATGCGTAATAATTTTTGATAACTCCCCTCCCCATATGCCTGTTCCCCGGAACACTTGGACCTGCGTAGATAGATATAGAAATACAACCGCTTCATTGTTTATTCATCAGACCTTTCAATCATTTCGAAGTGAAGGCTCCTTCCTTTCTGACCTAGCACATCTCGGACCATTCCATTAGGTAGAGTGCTTTCTTTAGATACCACCTTCTTTATTCATTCTCAATCAGATAGAAGAGTAGCTATTCATTGCCAATCTACTAGTATGGATCAGCATTGTCACTTCAACTATTTCCTCCAGTTTCCCTGACTAGAAATAATCTAGAATAACGTCCCGCTACTGATTTGATACACTAGCCAGGCACACCGCGCTTTTAGAAGAAGAAGTTCGTTTCCGCAAGCAGGTAAGCAAACAATTCAAGGTTGTTCCTTTAGGAAGTTTTCGGGTTATTAGGGAGGGCAACCTCAGAGCCTTTGATCTGGCTTAGCTAAAGGAATACCCGGGCTTTTTGCTTCAAGGGCAAGGCAAGTTTATATTACTTGCTTTAGACCAAACTCTATGTCAGCAAAAATTGATGATGAAATGGGTTGGATTTATTCCAGACTTGCTTTCTGCTTGGTTGGTGAAATCCCTGACTCTCTTTTGCCTGGCACAGCAATTGAATCAATAATATGTCATTGGGACTCCGATCCATAAAGCTAATCTCATTTTATACTTACACAAAAGCAGGAATTGCCTTTCCGGACGGGAACGCTGGTCCCTAACCTAAGAAGTATGCTCATTCATCTAGTTAACCCTTTTTTTTCTCATTTGCCCGACGAAAACTCTGCTACTCGTATCACAGGTGCTTTTATACAGAATATAGCAATCATATTGATGGATGGTCAATAAAATTGAAATGGGTCACGTACAAGAGAAAGGAATCATCCACATGAATGACACAATTCCAAGAAGAAATGTATGACTTGGCACAAGACTGTATCTACATGGATACCAACCCACTCAACCATTCATTCTTCATCGACAGGCAAAACAAGGGCGATATAGACCAATGGCTGCCAGCAATAAACGGGATGAGGATAGCTGTATATGTAGACAAAAATAATAGCATAGGTACTTCGTTTCAATGACCAAACGGGTATATGTACAGGGGAAGATTTGGTCAATGTCAACAATGGCTTAAGCTTTTCAATATAGCCAAACATTTCCACCTGGGCATACAAAATAGGGATATATAGTTATATATAACTCATGCAAAATAGCCAGCAAGCAAGCAAGACCAGCACCCAAGCTAGCAGCATCAACAAAGCGAGCACCTTTTAACCTCGCGTTGGGTAAGTTATTTTGACGCTCCCACACTTTTGAGGAATGGGGGCGGGGGATATGTATTATTACGTATATAAAAAACTATTGTAGATTGAATCAATTTCCTTCCTTAGAAGACCGAACTTGAGGGCGTATCCAAAAAGTATTTTCGTGGCAATACAACGCGTTTAAATGCTAATTGAAGGGGTTTATAACTTATATCTCTATGCCGGTATGCTTCTTGAACCAGCCGTAATGCTCCTTTATTCATTCAAAAGGTGATCAACGGGCATACAGAAAGAAGGGATTGAAGCGGGGACTGAAGGTGATCAACGGGCATACAGAAGTGAAACGGGCCTCCATTACCCAGCTCCGTCTCGTGGGGTTCGCTTCGCTCCACAGTTTTCCCCCCTGACTACCTCTGGGAAAGAAGCGTGGGTGGGGAAAAAAGTGTGGAGGGAATTATATCTATTGCCTAAAGCGCTTGTATCCAGATGCATTTTAGGGCTACACTCGCAAGGAAGGGCTACCAAGGAAGTGTGGTTTTACACTCCTCTCTTTCTCTCTGGCCTACCCTCTCTCTGGCCTACCCTCCATCCATCGCCCATCTGATCCGGCTCACTAAACGGGTAAAGATAGGGGGGCTCGCTTCGCTCAACAGAATCTCCCCTCTATTTCCGCTTATCACTACAATAGGGAAGCTTATAAGTACTCTCTCTATATCGACCCGGGAAGCTTAGAGAAATAAGTAAAGTAAGCCATCGGTACGTACATCGGTAAGCCATTGGTACGTATATATATAAATCAGGAAGGAATGATGAAACAAACGAAGGTGGGTGGGTTTTTGCCTTACTTACGAGCTTCCCTGAGAACGACGACCGCTGCCGTGCCCTTAGTTTGTTGCTTGCTTGAGAAAGACGGACGACCAATACATCGTCGGTTGCTTCCCTGAGAACGTCAATCGCCGCTTGCCTTACCTTACGAGCTTGCTTACGACCGCTACATCGTGCGTTAGTGAGTTAGTGAGTCAGTGAGTCAGTGGATTCCCTTAGAATTCATCACAACCACTAGAGAGAGACAGAGACAGACCTTGCTTCGCGACTTGCCTGAGAAGAAAGAAAACTGCCTACTGTACTTCTTTTGGGGAGGGAAACGCTATAGCTTACTTGAAACGACCGGGACGGACGCTGGCTTACCTGGAGAACTACGACGCCTACTCCCTTCTTACCGCCCTTACAACCACAAGTTTACGTCACAGAGGCATACCCGCAGCTTTCTTGACAACAGACCAGGACGAGGCAGCTTACCTTCTGAACACCGCTTACTGCCTTCCCACCACGCCTACTTTGGTACTCGGGAACCTTCCCCACAGCTTTCTTTACATGAGCGGATGGTGGTGCTTAAACTGGTCAAACTCCTGTTGCTAATGCTCTAGCTACCCCAACTTGTGCCTCTGTAGGTAATGGATCCGTAACTGGGCCTGCTCCTGGGTATAGAACTGCTCCCAGGTATACTGCTGCTTTATAGACCGTAGCCTTTACTCAATATTTCCGGTGAATCTATAAAATATTAACTTAGACCTCCCCGTAGGGTTGAACGGGATAATTCTCCAAATACATTGCCAGGTTCATGCATATAAATTCACCAGTTTATTATATTTATTTAATGTGTTCTTTGCATTTTACCTGGTAATTGTCAAATTGTGAACATGGCGTTATAACTGGTAAATGGTAAATTCTACATAGTGAACCTGTTATTTTACCGGTCAATTCAAATTAGTGATCCTGGCACTTAACTGGTAAATTGTACATAAATCACTTGGCATATGGGTTGGTAAACTCCCTATAATAACCTTGCCTTAACAAGATATTGAACTGTCGCTAACAAGATATAAATATAAAAAACTGAGCTGCTGCTTTTACTAGGTAAACTATATAATATGCACCTAGAGGACCCGAAACACCAGGGTAAGGGCATGGCTCCTGTTTATGGCTACCGGTATGAGGTAGGGGCATATTCAATATGCGGGATTTGCTCCATACACCCTTTATTATGATTATGTGGGTGGTGCTTTCACTCGATCAACTCGGACAATTGGTGGTGCTTCAACTGAAAGGTCGGAGGAGAAAAGAACCATACTACTTGTGCGCCGATTCCCCCCTACAGGACAGCACCCATGGCATTTTACCTATGCACGTGAAAAGCCCGGGAACAAGGCTACGAAGAACTAGTAGCATCCTTTGCTTAGATGTGCTTAGACGGGCCGGCTCTAGTGCTCTCTGCGGCTACTTCTTATGGCTATGGAACAGGATTTGAAACGGACTGTGGCTATGGATCTCGATATGGGACTTAAACCACTTGATCAACTGGGGAACGAATTCGAACTAAAACTGGGATGGATGATAGCAACCTTATAGCGATCCGAAATTTGAAGAGTAGGACCGGGCAACTATAAGGCTAGCATGCTTAAGATGTGACTCACCAGTGCATCACGCAACCTATGTTACCAAGACCGGAGCACCTCTGCCCCGAATTGACGGCCTTCCTACTCCAACTGTGGTGGAAGTGTTGCTGCAGTGTCTTCGAACTTACTAAGTACGATCTACTATACCTCGGTCGATATATGGAATGGTCGCGCAGCTCAAACTGGATGGAGAATTCAGTGATTTACCTATATACGTAGCACTCCAGACCCCTCGTCGAGGCCAGACAGAAGGATTTAGATACATTCGTCCACCAGATGCTGCAAGCAGACTCGACTCCAAGAGCAACGGTGTAAAAGCACTCCAGCGGATCTCTTTCTTTTCGAGGAGGGTAACCCCCCATAGTAGAGGAACAATTTAGCACATACCCATACTATAAGCACAGAAATCAACGGAAACACAAGCCATGGGTAAACACCCATACGGGCACCCATTAGTGGGTCGGCGGCGAAAGACAAATAGCCAACCAGCGCGTTTAGTTACTACCCCTTTAATCGGGACTGGGATTGCTGCTTACACCCTGGCTCTGGCTGCTTTCATCGATCTTGGCCTTTGTCCGGTTAGACACTGGTCTATGCATCCAAACCGCTCGTCGAGACCAGAAAGAGAAGGTCAGTAGTTTTCCCTCTACTGATATAGTCCTGATATACCTGCGCTTTTTCCAATATGTACCTCCCACTTGATTATGTGCCTGCCCGATCTGTATGTCCTTTTGACTGGTGATCTGTGTGTCCGTATCCGACCAAGGCATTTTTTCACCGATAGAGAGTATTCTATTTCTTTCTTGTTTGATTCCTACGGCTGCCTTATGTTCCCTGTGCTTCGCTTTGTTCTGCATTTCCATCCCTTCCTCGCCTCTGCCCTGGCCTCTTTCCCTTGCTCCCCTGTCCCTGCCCCTGTACTGTTGATAGTAGCATGTCGTATTGATGTCGAGAGGTCGTGGCAGGAGTGAAGATCGTTATGGGGGAGTGTATAAAGATCAGCATTGCATCATTGGTTTGGCCGACTGATATTTGTAGTTGAGTCACTTATTTGGTTAGAGCTGGTTTATCTGCTATGCTAGGTTCGGATGGCTCCTTACCCTATAGGATAGGCATGTGTTCACTACGTGTTATTTGGTTTACTACCATTTTGGTGTGGATGGTTTTGGGGCTACAATGCTTCTACGGTGGTGGGTTTGCTACGGTTGAATTACTACAGTTGGATGTGCTGCAACTGCAATAGATCTTGCCCCCGGCTTACAGCCTCTGCTTCCCTACGGTCCTTACCAGCTGCCTGTCCGTAGGTCCTTACTGCTTGCTTTACTGCCTGTCCTACTATACCTACTGCCTGCCCTACCGCCTGTCCTTACCTTAATGTCTCCCTGTTTTGGTCCTACGCTGTTGTCGATGGCATAAGCATGTGATTCATCGGTGGATTTGGATCATGGCTTCACTCACTGGTTTGGCTGGGGCGTTGCTGGGCGAAGTTTTTGGGCATAGATCGGCATCATGATGATAGCACGAAATTTCGGTATATGGGGCAGGTTGGTGCAGCAGAGAGACAGGTATCGGGGTTTCTGGATGATGGCAGCAGCATCGGGGCATGCGACTGGTTGGTTGTTTATCGGCTAGACGACGGCATTGGAGCATGGATGAATAAACAATTGGAAGTTTGTGATTTCATTGGTGGATCGATGACGTTATAAGGGCATAAGTGCGAGAAATAAGCCAATCAGCCAACAATAGTACAAACACTATAAACCAGAACGATTTCACTCTTAAATGGCCGAAGGGGCGGAAGTCGGGCCGGGATGGACGGAGGAAGTAAACAGGAAACAGGGAAAAGATCAGAGAGGAAATGACTTGCTCTTATTATACGACGCATCCTGAGCGCCTAAGGGGCAAGATGGGAACATATCTAGAAAACTATATTACTTGTCGATTCTTGGTGTAAGAACTTTGTGTTTTTCAATTCTTGGTGTAAAGATCTAGGTGCAAAAGATTTAGCTATATAATTGGTTACCATAATCCGAAAAAATCACTGAATTTGATCACTTGAGCCTCTCGATTCATAGGGAAAATCATAAAAAAAAGAAATATACGATATTTCTTCTGCTGGTTATACTAATTATTACATACCAATTACATACCAACTAAGTTTCTTTCTCGACCTTGCCTCTCGATCACAGCAAACCTCATTTTCTTTTCAAACGGATAGAGACCGGTAGCATCACCGGAAGTACCATTAACAGTAGCACTGGAACCATCACAACGAGAGCCCTTCCCCGTATACCTCTTCAAAGCAGTAAAAGCAGTAACCGGATAAACAGGATAACTCTTCTTTGCACCATAAAGAACCTGAGCACTTTTTTAAAGAGCCCTGCAGCCGTATACCTCTTGCGAAGAACCGGAACCTGCATCCGGAGAACTCTTTGAGTCCCCACTAGGATAAGCAGTTGAATCCTCTGCAGTTGAAGCCGGAGACTCACTATCACTACCAGTACCCGGAGATCCATGAGTTGATCCAGGTGGACCAGGTTACCCTTTCGACGCAACTTCAACAAAACTTCACCATGAGCCATGCAGCCGGTGTCCCAGTCCCAGACCCTGACTGAAGCTAGTGAAGTTGAAATGGTTCTCTATACAATAGGGTTATTGTGTTGAGTTCGAGTTGCTAGTTCTATACGTTGCACTTTGAGCCAGAGCGACACTGGTAGCTATCGCGTCACTAAATCGATCGATCAACCACTGGCTGACCACTACCAATCAATCAACTAAAACACACACCCACCACTGGTACAGGTAGACGTCTACGAATCAGCACAATATAGATACGGATCATACTACTCGTAAGCATGCGGAGCAGACTACTGATTATAGCCATGCCAAACCCAGTAGCGCTATCGACAAGATGCGCAGCAAGAATCCGGATGTTGAAAAGCAGTTGAAGGGGAAGCGTCAGACGCGTCGTAAACCTGCGGATGGGAAGGGGAAGAACGCTACGTCGACGCATAACGATCAGATGGTAAAGGGTAAGTTGACGTTGAAGACGTTGAAGTGGACGTTTACTAATCAGGTAACGCAGGTGACCCTTTTACCCAGTAGTAAAAATAGATGACCGAGAGACAGTAGACCCACCACTGAGCCTTCGACCTCGAACCATTGGTTTCCCCTTCCTTCGGCTTGGTATTGACCCTGGGCCATTTCTTATAGACCTTCTTCAAGTATAGACCTTCTTCGAGACCTTCGGCTGGCCATTCGAATCAACCCTATGTATGGTACGTACCCCAGCCCTTCTAGCCATTCTACTTGCACGACTTTAAATCGTAAGCATGCGGTGAATAAGTGTACGACTTGCGAAACTACGTGTAAGCGGCGTTCGACTGCGTATAACAATCGTAAGACTTCGGGTAGCCAGTCTTCGAGCCATTCTCGGGGTACCTATTCTTCGACGACTTGAAACGAAAAGAATTGGCATTGGCCTTTGAATAAGTATTTACCGGGAGCCTTATGCTTTGCATTCGGCGGCTGCTTCGCCTTATGATTAGACTTCTAGCCATCCCCCTTCGTAGCCTCTCGACGACTATCGACGACCTTGAGCCTTTGCATTCTGCGGATTCGAATCGTAAATAGAATCGTGAGCCTTTCCCTTCTGCTTCGGATTGGAAGAACACGACTTGTCACCCTTATGCTTGGCCTGCGGCTGATCCTTATAGCCATACTCCGGGGAAGAAGAATCGGTAGTCTCGGAAGGCTCAGAAGAATCGTTATCGTAATTGATTGCAGAGCGGCTTGGCCTTCGATGGAGGCCCTGGAACGCCAATCAGTGCGATTATTCGAAAGCTTATCTGTGCTTGGGAAGGAATAAGGTCAGGAATAAGGGCCTTTAAGGATTGTGAAGGGCTTTTAATAAACATTATTTAGCTAGGGCCTTTCAGGCTTGTGCTAGGGCCTTTTGCAAGGGCCTTTAGCTAGGGCCTTTAGCAGGGGCTTTTCCAAGGGTCTTTATAAGGAAGGCCGGCCAGTTCGCTATCGACCCACCTCTTCATCGACCCACCTTCTCGCTAATACCTACCAACAGCGCAGAAGTTCGTGTAGACCTCTTTTTCGCGACCATCTCCTTCCTACCAAACCCATCTATAAAGGACAGTTTCTGAAAAAGATAAGGAAAGGCCTACCCACCTATCGTTCCAAACCCCCCTTCCCAACTGGACCAGAATAATAACCAGATATTTTGGCATATTTCCTCTCCCGTTGGTCGAGAGTTCGCTGCCTCACCCTCTCCTTACAGTCGAGCTTGCTTGCGCATCCTCTCCCGTTGGTCGAGCTTGCTTGCGCATCCTCTAATGGCGTTATTACATATATAATATTAATTAGTATTTCCTCTCCCTTAAGGAACTCAGTTTCTCCTCTTTTCATAGGCAAGTGGGGACAACGCCGTAGGCGCAAGCTCTAGTTCCTCATTTTTCTTCTTTTCCCAATCCCCTATCCAGTAGTTTCACCCGTTCGGGAAAGCAAGCCCTTCCCAATCCAAATATCTAGGCAAGGAGAAAGCCCTTACAGGCAGGACAGAAATGGTAAAGATAGCCCTAGTAAGGAAAGATATGGTAAGGATAGCCCGAAAAAGTTCTCTCTTATGCGATGTTTGGTCCAACTACTCTTCGATAAAAAGAGTAAATGGGTTCGAATCCTAACCGCTCAGAACTAATTTTCATCGGGAGAGTTGCACTAAAGCTAATTAGAACTAGTTGGACTGAAGGTAATTATTGGAACGTCAATTTCTTGAACTACTAGTTGGACTAGTGAGAGTTATTTGGACTAGTGATAGTGTCAGGCTTCGCAGTAGCAGCCAACATAGTCGTTGTTATAATTACAGCTTATGAACTTATTGCAACTATCTATGTTCAGCTTTTTCACTCTTTTGAACTACTGCAAATTAGAACTAAGATTGCACTACTCATTACTACGGACAAGTTCAACGTCTCCATGCAAGCTCATATATAAATGTGTGATGTATAGATCTAGAGAAAGGGCAGTTTCTCCTAGTGATAAAAGGAGGAAGGCGGGAATGTTGTACTTTCCATGGAAAGGACGTCTCGATGCAATTCTCACGTAGATACAAGGTAAGGGGAAGAGGGTTGTCGCGGGCAACCTTATCCGCAGACATGCACTACACATGACGGACAGAGTGGCAAGATTAATTGACTGGCTTATATATTATACCTGGGCATACTTGGATAGGCACACTTGGTTGGGTGCATGTCAGCTGGGAGCACTTGGACGCACCTTGCTGGGTGTACTTGAATGAACAACACATGGATGCATTGCTAGGTGCACTTAGATGTTAGGCACACCCCTTGGATGTTGCGATCACGTGGCACAACAGGAAGGACACCACTAGAGATGGATATCGACGAACAAGTCATGTGGGCGCAGTTTAGTTGGTTATGTGGGCACTTGGGTCCACTTAGACTTGGAGGGGCTTGCAAGTGCAAGACAAGTATTGTATATATATAGTGGATGCCTCAAGTTACTAAGGAAGGCATCAAGTATCAAGCATTCATCATTGATCATTCACACAAGTGCAAAGTTAGCTCTCCAATTGTGCTAAGTTTTGGGGTTGACGCAGTAGGGCGAATTTGCATTGGTTGAGTGAGCAAAGAGGAATAGAACAGGACCTGTCAGTAGTATTGCCTTATACTATTTGTACATCTGTAAAGAAAGTTGCCAGCAGAGGGTTGCAACTCCCTGGTTGTATTCTATCAATATTCTTCATTTAATAAAGTTTAAGGCATCCACCTTGGGTGCCGCCTATACATGTGCATGTGTATTGTGGTTGCTTTGTTTATATGAATGTTGTTCCATTTTCTACGATGCTTTGTATTGGTTCACTTTATATATATTGGCTAAGTGTTTACTAAGTATTTAAATATTGACTAAATGTCAAAGTATTGCTGGGATGTTTTAAAGGCCGCGGTTGGCCATGTGCCTTTTGTTGAATGAACTTGGTTAGTAGGAATTGGTTGCATCTGGCAAATTGTAATCTAAGGCGAAGTTATGGGTAGACCTTAGGCGAAGAAGCATAGTTTGGTTGTCGTAGGCATAGGTTGGCCAAGCCCCTACAGCCAAATCAAGGCAGTGCCGCACAACCTTAGGTGCCGAAGCAAGCTTGGGAAACCACCAGGTTTGGATAACAAAATCAAGGCAAACTATAGGTCTGTGGCAGATAGCCTCTAGTTACATATAAGACAATTCCATATCACTCTTGTCCATCAGAAAAGAGGACAGACACCTACCTTTCAAGGTTATAGTTTAAACAAGAGATTGCTAACAAATATAATGTTTTTTATACTTACAGAATATTTGTCTCTAGATTCAAAATGAGCAGTGCGCTCTATAAAGGATTGAGAATAATATATGACAATGTAGAAGACACATTGAAATATGAGCCTAAACAATCATTTGCTCAAAATGGTCTTAAAGCTTGTAATGTCCCCGGCCCTCGGGACTAACTATGCTCTGATACCACATTGTAACGTCCCCAGCCCTAGGACATGCTCTGATACCACATCAAGAAAGGCAAACTAAAAAATTAATTCAGCAGAAGCAAACTACAGTCGCCCAGTTAATTAATTATTTCAATTCCAACTATCATGCTTTCATCCTTATTCATTACAATAATTCATGCACATAATTCATATTCATAAGCAGAAATAGAAATAGGAAATGAAACACACATAAGCAGAAATATAATAGGGCATTAAACACATGACCATAACACTTTTATTTCTAAAAATGCTCCTCCGACTGACTGCAACCGAAGGACGTTCCTCCCAGCCGTAGGCTTTCTGACATACCATATCTTTTTATTACAGAGGCCACCCCCGAGCTGGGGCTATCATTCCACAAGGGTAGTGCTCTGATTTTACCTGTTAAACCCACACCACTATGGGACTCTCGGGTGACTCCAAGGTGTAAGAACCCCCCCTCTACAGCTATCACAATCCATAAGCACTCATTCCCCCTCAACCTGCACAACACCAGGAATGGGATCCCCTTCTCTGCACGCAGTCCCTCGGGCAATACCCAATTCCCTTCCAGTGCTCCAGCACAGGTCGACCAGGAAGTCTTAATGCCTGGGACTCCAGGAAGTCACAGTCGTAGGCTAGGTTCCTTAGCTTAGTCTACCCAACTGCTCAATAACATCAGTATCCCGAGCAATTGCCATACATAGTCCAGAACATCATTGTCCTTTCCTTCAATTCATACCAACAGAGGAATCATACCAAAAGGGTTCCTTACCCAATGACCAACTGAGTGAATGATTGAAGAAGTGATCTCTAAGCTTCATTTGCACATTCTATTTGCATGTTAAGCATTTGCCATGTGGCTCTAAATTAAATAAGGAGCCCACATTTCCCTTTAATACATTAGATCCCAACCTTAGGATACCCAAGGGGTGGGGTTGGGGTAGCCACGAGACCCTTGGGGTAGGGGAGCCATGAAACAACCTGAATGGAATAGCTTCATCTATTCAATGTTGTTAATGGAGCCGGATGCATCGATAGATTCATTCAGGTCAGCGCCGATTTCAATGCTTTTCAAGCTTTTGCTTAAATAGAATACTTGGGTAATAAAATAGAGATAGCCCCACCCCACTTTGATAAGGTAAGGTAAGGATAAGCGCTCGATTAAGATGAAAGAAACTTAAGAGGAGGTTGAGGGCTCACTTAATCATAAGATTTCCCTCGAACCGAACCTTTAGGTCGAGGCCTCTCCCCCGCCCGCCTCTTGAAAGGCCGGGGAAAGGCCTTTACCGGAATCTTCCCCGAACGCAGTCTTTCAATCCTTTCCCATATAATTTGAAGAGCATGCGCCCGCCTTGAGCGAGTAGAGTAGCCTTATCCCAAACCCCTTAAAAGGCTTAAGGTAGTGGATAATAGCCTGCGTCATTGTGGGGAATACCTTTGTACCTTCCTCACCTCAGTGGAGCCCTACCCCTAGGTTCCCCACCCCTTCTAAGCTAGGTAGAGCATATCATTATAAGGTGGAGAGGAGAATAATCCCAGTGGACTAATTCCCAATGGTGGTAAACCAACCTTTGAAAGGCCTGTGGGGACTAATCGGTAAACCAACCTGAGAAACCGGACCCTAATAGAACTAAACCCCTAAGCTGTCACTAAACCTGTGGGAACTAAGCCCTACCATAGCGCATAGGAACTAATCCCTCTTGTTCGAAGCAGCAGCATACGAAACTAGGAGAGGCCCGCGCTCGACCACCTTTAATGGAGTTACGAATGGCTTTAGGAGCAGCATCCGTCCCTGAACTTGAAGCATCCGTCCATCCTTGATTCCCCACTTACTGAAACTCTTTAAGCTCGAGAGCTTTTCATTTCATTTCGGTGTGTACGGAGTTACCTTCTCCATATAAGGCACTTCTTTATAGAATTGATATAAATAGAACCTGAGAGCGCCCCTAAGCTTACGTCCTTCCGTCAACCAGTAATAAATCCTTTCGCTTGCTTCCTTCCGTCAACCAGAATCCGTCTTGTCATGGGCTTTACGAATGCCTCTCTATTCTAAGCTGGTCATCCATCATGAAGAAGTCCTAATCATCCCAACTAATCCGGTCTAGATTCCTTAATAAGTGGTACCGAACCTTATATAAGAGAAGAGAGCGGCCTAGACTCCTCCGACTAACTAATCCGGCCTAGTGGAATCAATCCCGGTCCATCATGAATCAATATTTTCATGGACCTTTATATCTTAAGGCGGCTTGACGAATGCGGAAGCTTAAAATAAGTCCTTCCTTTCACCCGCCTCTTTAAAGGCCCCGGGTTGCATGCAGCCTTTAATTCCATCCCATTCCATTCCAAAAGTTATATCCTTGCACCACGTATCACCAGGCAGGCAGAAAGGCCAGTCAGTCTCTCTTGGAAGGCCAGTCTCTCAAACACTTATAAAATACTTAAAAGACTTAACCATTACTAGCTATGAGACTCCCCCCTTGCTACAGGTCCTGCTATTCAAGAATATTTCATAGTACTAGCTATTATGCGTCTTTAGTAGCGTCTGGCTCCTTGGCTCGTCGCTATGAAGAATCATAATAATTTGGCTTGGCTTTATTTATAGCTGGGTATAGCTTATCCGATTCTAGTTATCCCTTTCATACGGGTACTCCTGCTCTCAGTGCTCCCTATGCTTACTCTGCTGATGGTACCAAACAAACTAGGGTTGGAACACTAACTTCTTTTTCCAATCCTTCACTCCCCATGTGGTAGTAGCCACCTGGTCATACGGAATATGCTTTTGGATCTGCCCCTAGATAGAAGCCTACCTTGTGACCATATTAACATACTAGTATATAGGAACAACTGAAACTGCCTCTATTACTGCCTTATCCCCTACTCCAATAGATCCTACTCGTTATGCATATGTATCTAATACCACCCATGCTCCTATCGCCTTTGGTGCCTACACTCGGAATAGCATATTCACTTGTTATTTATTATTCAACTAGAACCAGTACTATATACTTGATATCTATAAAGATTTAGATATATATTTATATATATCAATATCCTCCTTGCTTCTATGTTGGGTCTACTAGGTTTAGGTACGGATCTACTCCTCATAGAACTGGGTAAGGAACAACTGCGATTACTCGCTAAGGAGCTACCCCTTTACCTAACAGCCTAGATAGTTTATAACGATCTGG
>Ga0224573_1000046_pt1 | contig 15895 bp, 6 predicted proteins | sample CRU1metagenome_FD_189088 | JGI IMG/M metagenome (GOLD analysis project Ga0224573, IMG submission 189088) | Spruce roots microbial communities from Bohemian Forest, Czech Republic - CRU1 | ecosystem: Host-associated > Plants > Roots > Unclassified | place: Czech Republic: South Bohemian Region... | reverse complement strand
GTACCTTACCTGCTTCACTCATTCCCTTCCTTACCTGCTGATGAGCTAACTACGGAACCTACTCGCTGAACGATAAGCCTTTTTTTACCCTTTGCCTTACTCTATGCCCTGCCGAACCCGCTAAACGCCTGCCCTCCTGCCTTTGGACAGAGATTGAATGGTCCAACAAGGTTTAGATCATCCATCCACGTATCCTGAAAGTTTGATACTACCCATCGAATGTTCGGAAATACATACCCGTACCCAGGCTGTTTGGTCATCCCATAGCGGACAGAGAAGGACTGCTTCTTGCTGAACGGTTTCGGAAAAGGTTGAGACTGACTGATTGAAGGAAGGTTCAGGCCTATCCCCATCCCGAAGGTGCCACGAGACATCCCCTGAAAGTAGGACAAGGTTTTTCCTACCTACAGTAGAACCTTTCGTGGTTCAAGCCCAGTTTTAATACAGGAATACAGTTGAACGGCACCTTTCTTACTAAGCTTCTTCCCGGGATTGAGATGCCTAAACACTTAGTCGTTCATATACGCCATTCTTCTATTTATGAAGAACAATAGTATAGTCCCGGGCTTCGGGATACTCATCCAGGAGAGATTGGGAAGCAAACGAATTTATTGGATCGACAAACAAAGCAGCCACACATTGTTATTATTATGGCTTCGGAATACTCATCAGGATAGAGTCACAGCGAATGAATGGGTAGGATCGACAAAGACAGACGTAGAGAGGATTCTTACGGCGGATACACTTCAATGAACAACACCAGACAAATCAAGTCTAATCAGATAAGCTTCTTCTTGATAGGATTTTGAAACCACCCCACAAGCCTCGTACCACCTGACTGCCACAAACCTTGAGGATTATCTTTTTGATAAACAAACCTTCTGTGTCATATGAGCATCCCACCGAACCTTGAGTGTCATAGTCTTGAGCACCGAAACTTTCGTTTCGTATGGAACGGGGCACTAGGATTCATAAACTTATTATTTATATTCGTTAGACCCCCACATCACCTTAGAGGAGTAGTATCTTCTTTAGCACCGAACCTTTAGTTTCATATGTGAAGGGAATAGGATTCAGAAAACCTTTTAGTTTTAGTATTTAGAACCCCACAAACCGGGTGGGTGCCACCAGACAGATACAAACCAGGTGCCAGTTAAACCCAGACCTGCTTACACCAGACAGACGCACAACAGGCTTCACACTACAGGTCAGATATAGCTTCTTGTGCCGGGCTAAGTACGGGATACTCACGCTTATATTGTTATATACGTAATACTCGAAATTTTATAATTGATATAGTTGGTTGGGTTTTCCGGGATTCGGGATACTCAATCAGGATGCATGGATTCACAGCGAATTGATAAGATCGACAAAGCCGCACGTAGAGAGATTATGCCCATGGAGAGAGAGATTGCATCGACAAAGAAACACGCATATCGAGTCTTCTTACAGCGGGATACACACCAATTCATTAAACCACACAAATCATGCATCACACTAATCTGATATAGTTATTGTTACGGGATTCGCTTTTTATAATGATATATGAGTTATTAGAGATAAGATGTCCCTGGGGATCGCTGGGATCGCTGGCTGGATCCCCGGGGAAGGGATAAGCGCTAACAACTGCTCTGGGTCGAACTAACAGCTGCTCTGGGTCGGTGGGTCAAGGGATCAGCGCTAACAACGCGGGGAGAGATCAACGCTACTAACAGAAGCAGGCTGGCTCCTCAATTAAACTTATTGATTCAACCTTCCTTCAAGTGTCCTGTTCTATCATAATAGAGAAGGCCGCGGGCAGGCAGCAACTACTAGATCTTGGAAGTTCTGCCCCGAAAGAGGTGGGAGAGACCTGTAACGGGTTGTTACTTCCTCTCTTTGCCCATCCAACCATACCAGCAAGCAAGACCAGCCGTACCACACTTGAAATCGTGGGAATTGAAAGACTGAAAGGAATTTATTGCTTGCCCTTCATAGGGCAAGGTGGCGTTGCCCATCCAACCATACCAGCAAGCAAGACCAGCCGTACCACGCCCGGATATCTGGGAAATTCACTAATGAAAGGTGGCGTATGCGGTAAATAGTTGGTGGCAGGTGCCAGGTGGAAAAATGATAAAGAGAGCTTATTCAATAGGGATGGAAAATTCCCCCTCTAAACCTGGCGTATGGGGCCCTCGCTTCCACCTTTTATTACTTAATTTACCAGCTCAATGCCGAGAGATTTCCAGTCTTCTTCCTTGATAAGAAGCTAGAGGGAGGATTTACCCGTACTCATCTACCCGGACTCATTCATTCAGCTAATAAGAAAGGTAGGGAAGGTTTAACTCATACACCTACTCATAAGGCAAGGAAGGGGTAGCTCTAAGACTCATTAAGAAGCTAGGGAAGAAGGGACTCAACTACCTACTACTCCATTCAGCTAATAAGAAGCTAGGAGAGGTAGGGAATACGGGCTACTCATCCATTCAGCTTAGAAGAAGGAATACAACTGTTGTAGCTCCATGTAGGCAGTCTGTGCAGTAGGCTAGAATTCCCTGAGCGCCATTTGAAAAAGCACCTTTCTACTCGGATTGATTCTCTGAGGCACCGGGCTTCTACCTGGGCGGGCCATACCAACCATCTGTTCCGCTTGTTCCGTTCTAGCGGGATACATGGTCAGATCAATTCCCGATGTGGGTTCGAACCGGGAGTACACCAATCATTTACAAGTATCGACCAACCTGAGGGAAGGACCATTTCCAGTAACCCGGTCATGTGCAAGATGTTTCATCTGCCCATGTCCAGCAGTCCACCCATTACCATGCCCTGTCCAGCAGTCCGCCCCTTTCCATGCGTTCGATGTCCAGCCCGTCCACCCCAGCAGCAGAATGTTTCGTCCACCCGTGTCCAGCACTTATTCAACAAATAAAACTCCAGGGAGTTCTCGTTTCTTGTTCAGGGAGCTCACTCCACCCGAACTATCGGTAGCAATCGGGCGGACTCAGTGAAATAACCGTTTACAATAGATAGATGCAGAAGGCCCTATATATATAGATATATTCCTGTGTTTAGGTAAGGGTTACGGTTTCCCAACGTAATCTTCCGCTCATTGCTCGATACTACTATTAATAGGAAAGCTACTTCAGTTTTGACTCTAAGCTGGAACGGTGTTCTGTCCTATCGATCGGATTGGCCCGCCAGCACGCATTACACTAAAGTTATTCACTATTGAATTATTTACATAGATGGCCGCATACAAGACGAATTCATGTTTGGAAGAATCAATCCGTTTCATTCAGTTCGAGAGAGCGACCATCCCTGTTCCTATTACTGTAGGCAGCTAGCAAGCAAAAAATAGACGTATCAGCCCACCCCACCAGCTAGCGAGAGATGCCCACCAGCCCAAGAGCTAGCAAGCCAAGTACCAGCAATTGGTTTGAACGTCTTCAAATGCCCTCACCATATGAATAGTTTCGCGTTACAACCCTCTATATAGACTGAAATGACGAACCCATTTTCGACTTGTATATATACGCGACTTGGGAATAGCAACCGCGGGAACTGTTCTGAACCAGTCACTAATGAAAGCAACATATATATATTTTCCATCGATAGGTGTAAGCATTAGTGCATTGAATAAGGTAGCGAATAGGGGAATTCTTCCATGGATTAGCCCCGACAGAGCGCGATGGCACCCAACCCTTCACGAGTGGTCCCTTGCAAATACCATGCCTTAGTGGCAACCATGCACCACGTGTACCAAAGGAACCTCTAAAGCGTACTGCTAATAACACACATGCGAGGGATGCCCATAGCTACAGTATCGTCGATGACTTGGCATAGTAACATACCGCCATGTCATCGCTTGAGGTCCTTCAAACTTTTCCTTCCCAAAAGAAGGCCTTACTTTAAGCATTGGATACCATTGACCCATTGGATTCATGCTTAATGATCTTCAACTTGGACAACGCCGAGCCAGGGCTCCCTTCATCGGTTGCATTTTCAATCCCCGTCGTGATTAAAAATATCATCATCCATCGATGTATCATTAATGAAGGTGCATCCACTTGCATCATGTCCACCCTGGTCAAGTGGAGGTTAGGTTCCCCAGAACTTACTCCATCTACCATCACCTTTCGGGCCTATGATGGTTTTCTTTCCCAACCTGAGGGTCTTTATCAGAACGTCCCCATCGAGCTAGAGGGCAAGATGGTATTGATTGATATCGAAGTTGTTGATGCTCCCCTTGACTACAACATTCTACTCGGACGCAGTTACATGTACGCCATGAAGGCAGTTTCCTCCTTAGTCTTCCGCACTATGATGTTCCCTCATGCCGGGAAGGAAGAATGAAATTAGAATGAGCTGTTCGACCATATCGACAACGTTTCCACGCCTCATGCCATCAATAACGAGTCTGCTTTTTCAGGGGCAGACGTCGACGGGAAAGCTTCCAGAAGACCCGATGAAAGCACTTACCTTAGCTCCTCTAGGGGATGACTCATATTTCTTCCCCTCAAAGAGCTAGATAAGGGATAACCTTCTCTCTCTTTTCATTCCCTCGTCGAGACATAGCATCTTCTACCAGACGACCTGAGAGGAGACATTGATTCTGTCCTTCCTTGATTATGTTTGACACAGCACAGTTTAATATGGCCAGTCGATGCTGTTTCTTTTTTATGTTTATTATGCACTTGTTTCTGCAGTTGACTAAGCAGCACATCAGTTTAAGTTGAATAACCACCACTACCTTGCCCAGCATCCCTTCGCTTGGTTCCAGCTTCACCTGCACAAGTAATGTAGTAGCAGTTGTTGAAGATGTAGTTGTAGTTAAGGAAGCAAAGGAAGCATCAAAGCAAGCAGAGTCTTTTAGTATACCATGCAGGACCAAAAGCTATTGACCCCGCAACATAAGCAAGGGTGACAGAACCACTAGCAAAGGCTACGGCATCCAATAATCAAGCTGCAGTTGATAGACCCACTCATAAATAAGAAGCATCTTCCTACCCGTGAAAAGCACTTCAAGCTCATAAATCAGAAGAAAACGGCTTGTCTTACCGTGATAAATGGTTTGTCTTACCGTGAAAGAAGGTTTTGATTACCGAAACGGCTTGTCTTACCGAAATGGCTTGTCTTACCGTGAAAGAAGGTTTTGATTCTGAATTGCCTAGTGGGTCTGAAGGGAATTGCTTCTCAAGATGCCCAACTTAAAAGGGGATTGCCTTCTCAAGACGCCCAATCCGTCCTTGTAGAGGGAACTTGATTGCCTGTCCATCATTGTTTGACCCCCGGGCCCGGGCTTCGCAGAACAACATAAAGCTCCTAATCAGAAAGGGGAAGGGCTAGGCTGACTATTTCCCTCTGCCATTGGATTGCTTGACCGTCACCATTGGATTGCTTGACCGTCACCCTTGACCGTACTACAATAGTGGGTCTTACCTCCTTGTAGAGGGAACTTGATCGCCTATCCGTCCTTGTAGAGGGCACTTGATCGCCTGTCCGTCCTTGTAGAGGGCACTTGATCGCCTATCCGTCATTGTTTGATCCCCGGGCCCGGGTAGGCTAGGCATACTGACAAGCTAGCTCTGCTCAGGCGGGGAAGAAATCGAGTTCACTTACCTAAACGTAAGGCATAACGTAAAGAATGAGAATGAGAATTAAATAGAAAGAAAGGAAAAGCATAATTACATATATAATAGCAGCCACTTATTTCCTCGGCGTCTGACACGTCAAAAGCTCAAACGAAGGTTTTTATTGCTATCGAATGGCCGCTGAGCGTGCTCTGTAACATGACCTATTCAGTTCGATTCATCGGTTGTTTCCCACGTGAGTATCGCTTTCTATATATAACATTCTTTAGGTTCAGTTGGGTCCTAAGTGAGTTGGTTCCTCCTTAGGTTTATTACTCAACCTCCGTCATCCTATAGCTTTTTCATTTCCCAGTCATTGTCCACTAATTAATTCACACTCTGCATATTGGTTCGATACACTGATCTTATATAAGAGCAAACGCACATCGCTCTCTGAATGGAATCACTCGAGAATAACCAATCTCGGGTCTAGTTCCAACAGCGACAGAAATAACGCGTGATTCATTCACGCATATCACCATATTATTTCTTCGATCATCTCAACACCGAAGGACCGACGACCTACTAGACTCGAACAATTGGTATACGCGAACTCGACGGGGTGGATCAATAGGGGTTCAGCACACAAGCTCACCCCCCCCTCATACCTCCCAGAGAGGTGCGGCACCAGGAAGGGATCGAGGAAGCTAGGCTCAGAGGGGAGCAGAGGTGAGCAAAGATAAAAAGGGTCTTAGTTGGATGGGAATGAGTCAAGCAAATGAAGGATCCGCAGGTCAGGAAAAGGCAGAAGGAAGGAAATTGATAGAGAATGATAGAAATGGATGGGATTACAGGGAAAGCAAGATGGAATGAGCAGTGGGAGATATGCAATTAGATATGCTAAGGGGGGTATGATAGGGAGGAAGCAAGGGTAAGAAATGAAAAAGGATAGATTATTCAACCGGCGCTTCAACGGACGAATGCTACTGGGTCTTAATCCACGGGTGAAACTGCACCTACCTATGCTCTAGTAACCTTTGCTCTTGCTATCTTAGCTGCGGGACTTTTCTATAAAAAAGGAAGGAATGCTGCTCTTGGCTCTCTTTTCATCTCTGGATTAGACGTGCAGAAGAAACAAAAAGGTACCGTATCAAATCTGCATTTGTCACCGGTGCTTATACTAATGCTGGGCCAACAACTGGAATTAGATTGGGATCTTAAACAGGCGAACTCAAACTTGAACTTGGTCAACCGCCCTTCTCAGTAAAGGCTCTGGATCTACATATGGATTTGTATTATCACACCATGGGATGCAGGACGAACTACTGCTGGTGGATCAATCGGATCAATGAATGCAACTGAATCCGTACATGGAACTGGGTAAAGAAAGGGTAAAGCGCTTATAGTTTACGGGCACCCATCTTTGCTCGGGCAATGAGATCAGTGAATGAAACTGCTTCCCATAAGAGTAAACTCGGTCAATTGCCTCCGCTGCTGGCTTTCTTACCCTTGCCTTTGCTGTCCTCCCTCACCTCTGCCTCTGCTCTAGCTAGCTCTCTGGCCTGGCCTCTGTTCAAACTACGAAGCCTTCATGCTCCTAGACTCTTTGCTCCTATCACCACGAGCTTGAATGCTCTTCATGCGTGCGTTTCACCCCAAGTCTTGATGGGGCAGCTGCCGCTCGCTGTGTCTCCGTCGGTCCTCTTTCATATCTGCTGTAGTCAAATCTTTCTTCCTCGGTTCGTGCAGTGGTGTGGGTACTGCAGCTGTGTTTGCCTTTCTTTCTGTGTGTTTTCCGGGGGGAAAGGTATACATGTTCCTTGGCTTGTGTAGTCCACCGAGTTTCATTACCCGGTCTGGTAAGAAGGGAATGGAAGCACCCAATCTAGGCCGTAATGAACCAGGGCAACCAACCACTTTGATGACTCAGATCGTATTGGAACGAATCCCTTTTTCCCGGTTTTTGAACCATAACGGTGTGGTGCGAATAGGCGGTGCAAGACCAGCCAGATATCGCACTTCTAATATTGTATAAGCGCACTTATAAGATTTCCTAGGCGGTGCCAGAGATCGCACTTATAAGATTAGGCGGTGCAGTATCAATAAGGTTAAAGAGCCTATGCAAAAAACAAGTATACATGCCCATACTTTGGCGGTAAGGAAGGGAATTCTAAACCTTTCTCCTAAACCTTTCTAGGGAATTTTAGTATCAAATTATTGTAGTCTTATCCGAGGACCTGAAGCGCCTTATAAGAAGCACCTTATCTCTTCTTCCGGCCTGCCGTACTCTCCTTATTCTATTCTTTCCAGGTCCGGACCTGACCCTGAAGCGCTTCATCTCTCCCTCTTCCTGCCGTATCTTCTTATTCTTTCCTGGAATGGAGTGAATCTGGCGTCCTCCTTTGTTCTTGGAGTTCCTTAGGCCTTTCATGAGTAGGCTTCCAAAGATCCTCAGCCACATTATGCTTACTCTTGCCAAAGAATGAACAAGGGTAACAAAACCAACAATGGTATGCCTTGTGACCTCTCTTCCAACAACAAAAGCAAAGAATGGAAGTATTCTCTTACTTGGACTTGCCCTTGTGCTTGTGGGCTCGCTCCCTGGCCTTTCGGATGCTAGTGCAATCTTATATGTTTGAATCATCTCTTCACTGACCTTCTTCAACGCTGAACATGCTCACTGGAGTGGTGGACTATTTCCTACTCCATTTTTTTTTGATTCTCTTTGAAAACAACGAAACCCAAACAACGAACGATCGCTCGCCCCTACCTACCGTCAACGGTAAAGCGCCCTTCCTCTAAGAATCAGACCGGGAGAGAAGGAAGTAAGGGACAGCGGACCGGGGGGAATGAGGGATAGAAGAGCCGGATAAGCATCATGTTGGGAATCGGATAGACGCAACGGACGGAATACGTCAACCATGCATGGTATCTAATAATAGCATGTCCGATCCGGAGCCGAGAGGCAGCACTTCGTATCGGAAAACATAGCGCGACGAACGATCTGTGATATGAGAGAACGGGTTCGGACGTCCGTCATATATTTGAGGAAGTGGCTTCGAAGCTTCAAAGATTCACAACCTCTTCTTTATAAGTGAATAGGAACTTTATAAGACCCGGAAAAGGCCGCCTTATTCGATTCTTTGCGGCCGGCAGGCATCGCACGGATTGAGGGAGTATGGGCACGGAGAAGGGTTCACTGCTACGGAATCAATAGTAACGGCCTTTCTTTAGGTATAGGTATGCACTCGACCTCAGAAAGATAGGGCTCGACCGGAGAGCTTAGTTCGCTGTTGCTCTTCCTCCCCTTTGCTTCAAGTTAGGGTCTTTATGTGGGATAAGAAGAGATTCTAGTAGATAAGGCGGTAGGAGTGAACTCCGGTGGATGGTTCGAAGCATATTGATGTTTAGGTGTAGCGGTGGATGTATCTCCAGCCTTCCCATGTGGTAGGCTTGGTCCACCAACCACAAGAGGCTATAGCTGTTACTCATATGCGACGATTCCTTCTTCCCAGGGTTTGGGCTCAGCACCTATTCGACTAAGTGTTATTCCGGCATCACGCCAACAGCAATCTACGTGTGTAGGTGACCCACTTTCCAAGGGATTGGAGCTCTAGCCCATTAGAAGTAAAACGATTATGGTCATGGCTCAACAACGGTTATGGTAGCACCCACTCCCTCCTTTATATAGAATAACGGGTTGGGTGGGCGTGAATGGGAAGCATAGGTGATCGCCGGAACTAGCGAGGTGTGTAAACGATAGCATCTATGTGCCTCTATAGCTATCCCTGAGCTTGCCAAATATCGAATATTTGCTTGCACCCGGAGGATATTATACTTGCACCGAATTTGGATCTACTATAGGATCTCCGTTGTTGGGTTCTATCTTTTTATCTGCTCCTAAGGAAAAAGCGTAATTACATATATAATAGCGGCTTCTCTGCACGATTCATTTCAGTGAATTGGATGATGGAAGAACCAGGCATGCCGGGGCCTTGCCCTTTGATTATCTGCCTAAGACTGATAGGTAGGAAGCATATCCCGACGGACTAGATCCGGATAGTTTAGTACCGACCTTATGGGAATGTATACCTGTTTTTTAGGTTCTTTTCTTATTGGGATTGAGAGACTTTGTTACTAATTAATAGGATTCATGTATACCTGTTTTTGCAGGGATAGAATTATACCTGTTTTTGCGGGGATATAATGCTCAAGGTGTTTTCCTTGTTCCTTGTTTTAAAAGGTTATGCGGGGACCTCATGCTCATGCTCATGCTTGTTCGTTTCATGCTCGTGTGGGGACTCACGGTCAAGGAACTGCCCGTTACGATAAGTAAGAGAGTACACATACCGCTACCGCTCCAATAAGAGAGTGCACCGCTACCGCTCCAAGAGAAAACTCCTCTAGTACAAGTAATTAGGCAAGTCAGAAGTCTTTTCATGATACTTTGACTGCTACTGCTTTGGTAATGACTGCTAATGACTGCTCTTGTGATATGGGCTTTTAATGAGGCTTTTAATGAGGCTTTCGCTTTCCTTTCCACTACCGCGCTGCTATGAAGGACACACGCTGGACTTTCCAAGAACACACGCCGGAACCAAGCTTCCAAGCCACTCGCTGAACTATGGTTAAATGGGAACTCTTCCTATGGTTAAATACAGGCTACAGGCTCTTGACCCATGATTCTTTCCTTATGTTCGGCTGACCTCCATATCCCTATTATTTTATGGTGAAATGGGAGTTAACAGAGACGCTAGGGGAATAGACGCTAGGGGAATAGAAGTACACACTTTATAGGAGCTGCTAAGAGTAAGTTACCGCTACCGCTCAAAGAGTCTTTCCTCAGGCTCTGGCTTGTTTTCTTCTTTCTATAATAATGATCAGAGTAGGCAAGAGTAGGCTTTAGGGTAGGCAAGAGAGAAGTTAGGCCAGAGAGAGGGTAGGCCAGAGAGAGAGAGGGTAGGCTTAACGCTGTTAGGCCAGAGAGAAAGAGAAGAGCGATACACCACACTTCCTTTCAAGGAGTAGGATAGAGAGACACCATTCTAGCGTGCGAGGAGAGAGAAACCATTCTAGCGAGGAGAGAGAAACCATTCTAGCTAGGTAAGAAACAGGTTATCACTCATAAGCTCAGAAATAATATAATCAGTTTAGAAAATAGCTTACTAATCAGCTAAGCTTCCTGATTCGTTCAAAAGTGTAGACATACCTGTCACTTATAAGTGAGGGTAGGAAATAGCAATAGTAGGGCAAAGCTATAGATAAACTACACTTCCTTTCAATAGGTGCAATCTCAAATAACCATACCGATATATATAAAATATAATGAATGGTAACGAAAAAGAAATATACATATCCATCCACCATGATTGCCACCAAAGCTAGTGCAAGGCATAACACTAGTGCTAGGGACATCAATACTAACATACATAGAAAGGCCAACGCCCTTGGTAGACCCACCAAACCCAGTATTAGCAAAATAAATATGAACATCGAGGCTAAGGCCCATGATATAATGGCCAACATCATCACCAACAGTACCAAGAACATGATCAGAAGCAACAATTGTAGCAGCAGGAGGAGCCTCTGTAGCATTAGGATGAGCACCAACAAGAGCATGAAGAGGAGCCTCTACAATATTAGCATGAGCACCAGTAGAAGCATCAGGAGGAGCCTCCGTAACATCAACATGAGCATGAGAACCTCTCCTGTGTTGCTCACGAGGAGAAGCTCTCAATGTGCTAGGGACCCCGAGTATATTAAAAAAGAACTATGTAAAGTCTCGGGGAAGGCACCCAAGGAGACACCGATTCTCAGGACGTCGGATGTAATCTCTGGGTTCGACTGGTCTGAAGCCAAAGCCAGACAAGAAATCACAAAGATGACCCCAATCGACTTGTAATCTTAATTTTGTCGCTGGCCCCAATAAATGGCCCTCATGTATATGTTGGTGTGTTGGCACAACATAATATACATTGACCATGATGACATCCTCTTGTGGTGAAGGCACACCACCCCCAACTGATCCTATATCTGTAAAGTAGTCAACTATTCACTTTACAATTTAAGCATAATCTTCTAATTACTTTACTAACATGCACATTAAATACAATAAAAACGAATTGATCCAGACTAAAATCATAATGAGTATATTACCCCTATCATCCGTTGGGTCATTTGAGGGAAATGGGAGGAAAAATATGAGGTGTTTCTTGTTCTACTACTTTCCTTTCCCTTTTGAGGGGGTTTTTAGGCCTCCTGAACTGTGGTTAATTCCTCTTAGGATGATTAACAGCTCCAGGAGCCAATCCTGAGGAGGGCTATCCAAAACCTGACTGCTTCTTTTGAGTCAAATCAATAGAAAAATCCCTAATGAGTTTTGTGAGATCTTCTATTGCTGGATTTTAAGGAACCGAATCCAGACCGATAGACAACACCCGGGTAGTTTTATAACTTATATTATTGGGGAATCGAGTCATGACCTGACGGGCCAGATCGAGTAGTTTCTTACTGATTTGAGTCAGATGGGTGAAACTAGTTATTTTCCTTCTTTTCATTGATAGACTTCCTTTATAACGGAACAAGAACTATTGATTGTGGCCTTCTTTTGGACTAGAGCCGGGCGGGAACACACCTTCTCAGTGGGAACACACCGGAACACAATCCCAATGGTAACCACCCCGACCCCTCCTTACACTCATGAGTAACACCGAACCAAGACCTGCTGGACAAGGTGAAAACCTCGATTCATGCTGGCAGTAAAGAGAGAAAACCTCAATGCATAGAAAACGAAAAAAAACTATCGATTCATAAGGCTGGTGTTCCACCAACTCTAGAGCGGGTAGTAAGGTAGGCGCCAACTGTAGAGCGTGGTGGAGCGGGTAAAAGTAGGCGGGACGAGGCTCCTCGCTTGCACGCTGAAAGTAAAGATACGAACTATTAAGTAAAGATACGAACTATGTCAGTGCGGAAAGAGATTGGATAGAGAGAGTAATGATAAGCTTCCCAATTGGCATTATGAGGGGTTGGATCAGATGGACGAAGGAGGAATCTTGGAAACCATCATTTGCGGCCGACTTGAACCTGCTATAGGGACTATTATATATGTAATAACGACTTACCGGGATAAGATCGACAGGAGGCATCCCGCTATCGTAGGCATTTCCCGGGGCATTTATTTAAGCGCTATTTTCTTAAATCCACCTCACGATTTAGAATACTGACCTACGACATTTTAAAAAGGAGATCGAGCATTCCTTGCTTGGCCTTTTTCACTAAGGCAGGGTGAGTTAGCGTGTTACGGCACTAAGACAGGTAGATCCGGGAAAGTCCTGACAGAGAAAGCATAAATAGCTAGCTACTTGGCTTGACAAATGCCAGGAAAGAAAGTAAGTCTAGGGTGCTGCTGGTAATTATTTATATATGTAATTACGCTTTAGCATGGGCGCTCTAATAATCGATCCTAATCTAATATCCTATAAAGGCATTTAAAAGTATTAGGAATAAATAAAACATAACTCAATAATAAATAGATTCCTGGAACTTAGTAACTAGAGTAATTAATAGTAAATAAGCACTAACATAATTCAACGATCAACTTAGCTATAGTACTGATCACCCTTAGGCTTCACTTACAACACGATTTTGATAGGGGTTTAACCCATAAAAGCACCCTGACCTAGCTATACATCGATATACACTATTTATTAAGGAAGCTAAGGACTATCCTATTATCTTCTTGTTTGTTCACTCCTCACTTGGAACCTATTACTTGCAATAGAAGGAAGATACTCTTTACTTCTTACTAATTACTACTAGAACTCAATCAGGAATATAGAACTAGAACTCTACCTTAGCAACTCAAACTAGAACTAGAAAAGGAAGATAGAACTTGGTCTATCAGGAACAATAACCTCGATCTATAACAACTATATTAATCAACATTCCAACAACCACTAACAACAATCGACAAGAACAGCAGCTACAGTACTACACACCTTCATGCCATCAACAACACGCCTTAGACTAAGGGTTTTATTAGGAAAAGAACCCTTACCATACTTATCTTCCTACAACCCCTACTTATACAAAAAATAGACTCTTTGATCATTCTTAGGGACTACTAAGAATATATCACTATCTAAGAAACATATCACTATCACAGGAACAAAGCAATTACTTAGCAACAATAGGGGTTAGGTACGAACCTCCCCAACACAAAGCAAAGGATAATAAGGATCTTCCACTAGAACTCAAACCAATCTACTTAACTATATAGAACTCGACTTAGACTAGATTAGGAACAACAATGGATCTCATTGACAAAACCCATCGATCAAATCAACGAGAACACTAACCTTAGACATCAACCCTTCATCCAACCAACAAACCAGGTTTTCTTATAGGATTCCTAAACCGACTTCACTTTGATTCCTCATATCCTCACTCCTTCTTCACTAACTCCTTCAACTCTATTACTTAAAAAAGAGACTCTATCTATTAGCTTATATTAGGAGCAATACCAACACAAAGAGAATAATAAGACAAAGGAAAGGAAATAGAAGAGACTCTTTACTCATCACTAGCAACTCCTAACAAACAGGCTAGACCTTAGAAATAAGAAGGATAGAACAAATGGTATACACAACTTAGACTTATGGTCAACAAAAGCAACCTCTCACTAGACTCATTAGATTTATGAACCTATCAACAAGCACTCAAATAATTCAACGATCAACTGGTCTAACGTACCTTTTCCTTGGCACAGATGTATATTTATTCTTTCAACTGCAGCAACCGGTAACAAAGTGATATACGGTAGGGGTTAATTTTATATACGCAACCAGACAGCAGGAGTACAAATTATCGGTTTTACATGCGGCTACCGGATAGGGAAAACTACGGCTACCAGGTAGGGAAAACTACGGCTACCAGGTAGGGTGACAAGGGCTCATTTCTATAGGTACGACGGGGAGGCTGGGGTACACAAACACCAGGTGGGAAGGGGGAAATTGAATCATGCTTTTTTCTCTCAGAATCAGGCTATGTGCATCATGGGATTTTCACACTTGGTACACAGCTTGCTTCTTATTCTGGTTGGTATTCACACTTGGGATTCATCGACATTCGTAACAACATAACATCTATTAGTTTCTTAGCAGCCACATAAGGAACATTCGAGACACATTGGTTCATATACAGGGCCATAACTATGCATCATTTGTCAGAAGCATGCATCATGGGATTCTCTATCTCAATTACAAAGGGATTGGGATTCATAGGGATTCATACCTCGACAATCAAGGAACACAGAACATCATGGAATCATTGGAATGGATACATCCTCTGCCCCACCCACCACCCTGGGAATCTCTTTCATTTTATTTGGGATTACCACATTGTTTTATCTCCAATTTTGTATTTTGAACACAGGGTTTGATCTCAGAATCAGGCTATGAAGAAGGCTCATTCATCATGCTTTTGACTCTATGAATTACCTAGCTTTGTCATGAGCATCCATCATATACAGAATTGAACCGAAGAGTGCATCGTTCATAATGTTCACTCACCAATTCTCCTTTGAGATTGGGGATTGGATTCATCACGTCAAATTCGTCGAGATGTGAACATCAAATCACCAACCATGCATAGTATAATAAGATTGATTCACATCTCTCTTTTGAGGCTGTGTATTCATATCTGCATTCTAACATAGATTCATATGAACAAAAGCGAGTATGCCTCGTGTAATAACAGATATGCGTATTTCCCCTACTGAATCGGGACTGAATCGATGGGAAAAATTGATCGAAATGACGAAGTGATCTAGCTCCTACCAAGTGCGAGGGTGCATCATATAATAAAATATATGCACATTTCTCTACCTTGGTTAGATTTCTCTTTCTGTCTTTCTCTCTTTCCTGCGACTGTTTATTAAAAACACAGGACTCTGCTTCACCACCTCGCTCAGTATCCCTTCCATTTCTAGAGCCATCCCTTCCAGGATGAGATCGAGACCCAGTGCCAACAAAGCCAGTCGTAGAAGAACCAGAAGAACCAATAGATTCAGAAGTCGATCCAGCAGTAGGGAAGGACAAGGCAAGACGGGCGGATAGATACACTTGACCATAGAGAAACCATAGAGAAAGCGGGTTGGGCTTGGGCCTGGGCTTTGCAGAGCACTTTCTGCAGCTTGAAAAGAAATCATTGATTGAAGCGTAATTACATATATAAGAGCGAATCTATCGCCAACCAATTCGTCTTCGACATCTCTTAGCTTCATCGATGAGGTAAGTCTGATCACGACTGCATGATCGATCGTGGAGTCCTGATCCATTATATACGAG
>Ga0224573_1000045_pt1:7500-16034 | contig 16034 bp, 11 predicted proteins | sample CRU1metagenome_FD_189088 | JGI IMG/M metagenome (GOLD analysis project Ga0224573, IMG submission 189088) | Spruce roots microbial communities from Bohemian Forest, Czech Republic - CRU1 | ecosystem: Host-associated > Plants > Roots > Unclassified | place: Czech Republic: South... | reverse complement strand
TAATATTAATATTCCTTCCTTTGGTAGTACATCTCGCCCACATATTTCTCTTCAAAGTGCTTCTTGAATGTACCCCATTCCAGATGTTCCTCATCCACTTTTTCTTTCTTCTTTAGGAACGTAGTCGCTCGACCATAGGGAGAGGTGATCCCACCAGAGATTTGCATAATCTGTAAACTGATAACTGGCGAACTTAGTCTTCTCCAAGGAATTGAAGTCATATAATAACATGTGCCTCTAAATATTAACCAACCATGCCTCCGCTTCATTTTCTCTTCTGACGATTTCATTGAAGATAGGTGCCTTCTGCTTCCTCAATGCATATCCCAACTTTCGGCACTTAAGTGATTCTTCCTGGTCATGGTTTCCATCCGTTGAGGGTATCTTTCCCCGGTTCTCCAATTTGGATCCCAGTGACTCAAGCATCCCTTTGATTTCCCGAAGATATGAAGGCTGTTCATCCACTTGGCTCTTTAATGCCTTCACTTCTCGTGCAAATTCCTCATGGTTCAGATGGTCACTGAGAAGGATATGACCCTGACTGGTCCCCATATTATCACTCCGGGTCCGTGAACTGGAGGTGTCCATACCCAATATTTCTGTAGTATCGACAGGAAAGGTCCATTAGTTTAAAGTAATGGATCTATGCTCTGGGTGCAATGTGCATGGCTAACTTCAATACGGGGTCAATTACACCTAGGCTCGCCTGGGGCAGGGATTCACATCATCAAATCACTTATTTACATACATAGTAGTCCCATAAACACTAACTGGACCCTAGGGCGGACTCCCCAAAGGGAATCTCTTTTTTAGTCACTTCCCAATGTTGTTGCACCCCTGTCTAATGTATGCGTGTATTGCACCTGGCCTAGTCCTAGGGAGGCGACCAGCAGCTCACCGACTTACAGACGAACGACACATGTTGACTTAAAAAAGATAGAGATCCCCTCTTTCTTATATTAAGTAAGTAAGGTAAGGCGTATGCCAGTAATTAATTAAGGTAAGGCGCCAGTAAGTAAGGTCCTGCCCTTCTTTATAAGGGAAAGGTACTTTTATTTCTTCCCCTCAAAGAGCGAGGAACGTAGTCGCTCAACTATAGATAGGAGAGGGAGCAAGGAAATAGGGGTCCTGTTCCTTATTTCCCCCCTCAAAGAGCACGTTCTAAGGTGTTGTGTCCTCTCCTAAGACTAGAAATGGAAACAGTCCTCTCTTTATTGTCTCCTTGTCGTGCGAGGCAGTCGTTAATGCAATACTTTTTTATAGGCGTATTTGAGACCTGGGTTGGTCCTTTCAGTTTGAGGGCCCCTCCACCGGATGAGTCAACTTTCATAGTGAAGAAAAGCAAAAAAAGAAAAAGGAGCGTTAAGCAGCTTTCCCGCATCGGGGAAGGAAAAAGAGATAGTCCAAAGTAAAGCTTATACTGCACACTTAGTTTGAAAGCTTTTACCGCAAACTACCTCTTGACTGATTAACTGTGAATGAATCACCATACACCCCAAGCCATCGCTCAAGCAATCAAAACATCCAAGCCATCGCTCAAGCAATCAAAACATCCAAGCCATCGAACCAATCTCTAAGCTATAGCCATCGAAAGATATCCCTTGCTCAAGCCATATCACCGTCCACTACTACGTCCCATTGCTCACCAAGCATGTGGTGCACTTACAAATGGTACTTTCAAACTATACAACCTATCCCCATACTACTATTCACAGGTATACACACCATACCATCCAGTCTTAACTACCCATGACATATCTTAACTACTCATGACATAAAGATATAGGAAGGAAGAAATAGAGATCTAAAGAATATGGGCTTGTTAAAGTCTATATTCTTCCATTTGGTTATACTAGAGTTATAGGCGATAGGGTTTTAAGATAAGTTGTTACCGGGGAAAGGTATGGATAATGTCCCCTTTCATCTCTTCCAGGAGAGATAGGGGCTCATTCTTTATTCAAGCAAGGAAATTTCCCCTCCCTATTGATCTTCCAGGGGTTTAATAAGTCAGGCAGGAATCAGGCATGCTGGAATGCATTCTTGCGGGCTGGAATAAGTCATGGCAGGAATCAGGCATTCACCAACCTACCACTTACAATGACTTGCCTAACTCATTCTTCCTAACTCATACTCCCATAACTCACCTTCCTAACTCACACTACCTCCCATCACTAACTAGAAGGCATGGGGTGGAATAAGTCATGGCAGGAAAAGGAAAATAAAAAGGGAAAAGGAATAAGGCACTCTAAATTACTTATTGGGTGAGGGGGCCCCCCCACTTACACTCTGAAATAATTCTTCCCGCTAGAGAACCAGCGCCACCAGAGAGGGAGAAGAGGGAACAACCAGCCCCACAGAGGAAGAGAGAGCCAGCAGCCCCAGCACCCCTGCCACTTAAGCCAGCTAGGTAAGATGGAAGAAGAAAGAGAAACTAGGGAAGATAGGGAAAAAAAGGAAGGAAAGGTTAGGGAAACAAGGAATAGAAAAGAAAGGAAGGAAACAAGCAAGATGGATTATTTAGGATGGGAAGGGGGGTGTGTGGGAGGAGGGTACTAGCTTATTTCGACCAAGAGGGACAAGAGATGGAGCGAAGGATAGAGAGTGAGGCAGGGCAGTTAGAGGGTGCTTTCATATTAACCAACTCCTGAAGGAAAAGGGGTGTCCGGTCTCCCCCACCCATGGAACCCAATATTTTTCAATAAAAAAGCGTTCTAAGCGCACTTCTTCCCTAAAATGAACACCCCATCTCAGGTAACAAAGCGGTGCTTTCGCTCACCAAGACACTACTTCGTTCTCCCCCGACTTTACCCGTATTCGTTGGTCATTCTATATATATGTCATTATGCTATCGAGGAATTACAGATATAATGAGATATATCTTTGTATCTTATATTATAAGATATTATGGTACGATCGATGATTCGAGCGGAGATCCCATACGAGGCCAAAGCGTAATTACATATATTCGGAGATGGAATTAGCTAATTTCATAGTCAATCCTCCTATCAGGCTAAGGTAAGGTCCTGCCCAGCCAGTAAGGACCTTTTCAGGGAAGGTTATCCCGGCACTTTCTTCCCCAAATTCCCAGGTGGGTAGGCCTTTCTTTTACAGGTAGGTCCACAGACTGCCATTTCCATTTTTGCTAGCGAAGAGAAAGAAGTGCCGAGTGCAGATTCCTTTGTTCATCGGGGCGAAAAAATAGCCTTTCTCAAGGCAAGGAGGAACGTAAATTGCTTGTCCTCGTCTGAGGAAGGGATTTATCGCTATTCCGAGAGTAAGGACGAGCAATCCCTCTTCGGGCAAGGAACGTAGAAGCTTTAAATAAGGAGAGCGAGGAGGCTTGCATGGGTTCGTTTCCCAGTCCTTAAACAATGAACGATTGACCCACAACTTGTCTTTAGCAAACCTTATATTCTGTAAAATACAATGCTGCTCTACATGCCCGAAACAACCCTTTCTTTGCACACGCTACATGCCTTCACGAAGGAGGGATGGATTTCTTGAGCGAAGGACCCTCTTTGTTACCCAGTTTGCAAAACCTAATCCATTTCTTTCACGCTCTGCCCCGCCCTGCTGCCCCAATAGAGATGAGGCGAGTTGCTTCTCTACATGTATTAACGACAGGGCAACGACAGTCGACTGCTTGCTCTCCTCCTAAGAGTTTCTAGTTGATCGAGGGCAGGAAGGAGGTTGGTCATCTCCAGTAAGGGGAGGACGGGGAAAAGCTGGCACCTATCTATTCCATTTCTGGCATAAAAGGTTTAAAACAGAACTGACCTGTCGAGACGGCTGATCACCAACGAACTTGAACCTGCTAGTTGGACGGGGAAAGCAACAAATATCCCTCCGGGGTCCTATCTTAAGATCGGGTCTATCTCAAAGTCGAGTCGGGGCAATGGCTCTCTATCGCCCGCCAGCTATTCTTAAAGGTCATCCCATCACTTCCCCCCCAGATCGACCCAGATCGACAGCATTGAATCGAGTTTCTAGCAGGGGAAATTCGAGCGAGCTTGAAAGATTGAGTCAACTTTTTTGGTCGAGGCGCGGGTCGAGTCATCCGAAAGCTATTGGAGTGAGCAAATTCTTTGGGGTGCATTTCTGTTGGTCGAGTCTCTCAAACGAGTCGCAACTTTATCTACGTAAAAACGGCTTCCTTATTCCTTCTAAAAGAAGATCATTGGGAAGTGTCCGCAGCATAAAGCTACTTCGCGGTTTTAAGGTGTGCGGTGTTAAAAGAATGGGATTCCGGGAAAACCTTTGCAAAGGAGGAAAAACGAGAGGGACCAAGAGCAAGAGTCGCTTCAATCAACACCAAAGACGGAACAACGGGCGTGGATGGCCACTTCACGAAAATATGCGTTATTTGCTTGCCTGGTTCCTCCAATAGATCCTGGGGAGCCCATGTTTCGTGCAATCTCCTTCTCATCCGGCTAAAATGAAAAGGAGCGTTAAGCAGCTTTCCCGCATCGGGGAAGGAGCGTTCCTGAAGATCTTAATGTTGCTCCGGTGGAAAGAAGTCAATTGATTGAATCTCCCAGTTGTCCCTATTTGACCCCGAACATTCGGAAACAAAATCAAAAGATTTTCCGGGATGCTAGTTCACTTATTCGATAGAGCGTGCATGCTACGAAAATATGATCGAGCACTCAACGGATCAAAGGCGGCCCAAAGCTCGACCGGGAGCCGTTCGTCCCTCTCTTTCGTCGAGTCCTGATCCGCGGGCGAAATGAACAACAAGGAGTCGAAGAGTTACTGGTTCCGACTGTACCGGAATGCATTAATGAAGAAGTTGATGCTTTTTCTTTATCTAGTTGCAGTGTAGTTTATTCTTCTCCTTGAGCCAATTAGATCCTAAGGCAAGGAAGGGCTCCCCCCATTTCTATTAGATATGAACACTGAACTCCATAGCAAACTGAATGAAAAACCAGTTTTTGGGCGAGGCCCAGCAAGAACCCTACTCCTTTCGTGCTAATGGAATAGACGAGAAAACTATCTCGTGCCAACGAAGAATTCCTTTTAGGGCCTCTATTGTCTCTCTATTCCGTCATTTGATCGCTAAATCTGGTCAATCAGCGAGGGAAAATAACCCTAGTATATCTAGATATGGCCAAAACTTTGATATTCCGGAAAAACCGGAAGATACGAAATGAGTGATGGGTGTTACATAACAACTACAATATTTTAGTGGGAGCTGCCGCCTTCTGGTATTCAACCATCGACCCTGAGAATGAGAAAGAACCTGGAAGGCGCTCCAGCAGAACTCAATATTTAGGAGCATTGCTCGCTCGTTGGTTTCGAAGTTGCTCTGCTTTACCCTGCTGGACATTCACTTCAACTCAATTGATGACAATCTGTATTTATAACAAACGATTCCCTCGCACTCGACTCTTCTCTCCGGGCCACACTGGTGTAGCTGAACAGGGGCTCGGCTCCAGGTGGGAGTAAGGTAGACACATTCCGCCTTTCAACTTGGTTGGCTTAAATAATAATAATAATAATACCGCCAGTCGGAATAAGAAAGATCATTTAAGGTAAACACATTCCTTCGTAGGGCCATGAAGTCACTTACTTACCGATTGATGACCAGAAAGCCTATGTATAGTCCGGGCACATCTAGGCCGGGATCTAGGCCATTACTCTTTTGCAAAGCAGATTACATCGAACCCGGAAGGGGAATTGACTCTATCCGAGCCCGTATATTATTAATTGCAGGATCAGCTCTTGAATGGAAAGAAGGTTATAGCCCTTGAAATCGCTTCCTTCCCATGGTTCGATTCTTCTCCCCCCAATTCACTACATCAGCAGGCTCTAGTTGATCTCTCAACCGCTCGATAGCAGCTCCCCCTCCAGCAGCAAGCCGGCGGGAATAATCATACAGAATGAAGCGGAACCAATGCCCGGATCATGGACGGGTAATATGGTTCAGCATTCTTATATAGCTGTATCGGTGAAGGAAGCTATTAGGTTCAATGCCGTATGTATCGGTGAAGCCATTAGGTTCAATCTCGAAATCTCTGGTTCATCACCTTTATCTAGAATAATTTGCTTTCTGTTCTCGACCATTGCCACTCCCTAGCTGATCTAGATGGATGCGCTTGTCGGATCTGTAGTGATCCATCTGTCTATAGAGAGAGGAATTCATTCGTGACATCTGAAAGCGCGTGCCTATTCAGAGCTTACTAAAGGTAGGCGGTGTGGGCATTATCACCATGCATGATGAGGAACTGCCCACTATAATATACGTTATATCATATACGTGAATAGTTACCCTTTCATTACTAGTAGGGGGGTCTCAGCTTTTTGCTGCTCTTCCACTTATTCTCATTATTATTCAAGTACAGGGGTGCCCCCATCTCTTTCCATTTATCAGCACTAAAGCCGCAGATAAAGCTATTTCCCCCATTGCAGTGCTTTAACATCCCTGCCAATAGAAATGATATTGGGAATGAGAAATGACAAATAAGGTTGGTGGGGAATAACCTGATAATGACATCGATGCTTTGAGCTCCAGCAAAGACCAATTAGTTACAACAAATGGGGGCGAAACTAAACTCTTCCTGACTGAACTAAGCGAGTATCCCAATTCTCCATGAATAGTTCAGACATGGCCACTTCCCCACCAGGTTGATCCCGATCTTGTGGATGAAGAGGAGGGTTCTTTATTTGTCATGGCCACTCTTCTAATGAGCTCCTCCACCGAAAAGGGTTCATTTTGCAAAAGCACTTTGAAGCGATTGTAGATCTGTGGGCTTTGAAGAAGACTACGAGGAGGGGAACCCCGCAGTGCCTCTGCAAAGGATGTGGGGAGGGTTGGGGGATACATTTCCAGTAGTAGGAGAGACGCATTTCCAGGAGAGCATTGGAAGTGGTTCATTGACTGAAGGATGGGTCAAAGTGTCTGTTGTTTGTAAGGGTAGGATGGCGTGATGTTCGATGTTCGTAAAAAGGTAGTCGTAGGGAAACCTGCGGCTGGATCGGATCCCCTTAGCGTTCGTGAGCTAGCTTGAATGCATGTTAGCGATACGAGGTAACGGTTATTTCTCGATAGCTTGTTCGTGTGCCACCAGTTTGGACCATTTAATCATGTACAATGGGGTAGGCGAGACAGCATTAGAGGGAGGGCCTGAAGCATTGGTGGGAGGCCTGCAATAGAAGAAGTGCCATTAGCGGTAGGGCCTGCAATAAAAGTGATTCGTGGGAGGTAGAGCATGATGGTAAGTGGTTAATAAGTCCTGCCTTAAGACCACTAATAAATATATATTGATTGGAAGGATAGGTACGTTAAGTGACTCGACCGTTATTAGGAAGGAGGACGTTGAGGAACGAAGGAGAAGCGTTCTAGTAGATCTGTGAATTAGCAGCTTATATTGGAGCGGTAGGTAGCGGTAGGTCACTGACTCTGGTTAGGAATGGCGCAAAAAAGAGGGCCTTAGGGCAAAGAACAAAGCGTAATTACATATATAAATATTTTATCAATGTAGACTAGAACGGCGAAGCCTAACTCATGGTAAGGCCTTTTAAGCCCATGGTGGGTGATATTGAGAATGGAAGAAATGGAAGTTGGGTTGGAAGGAGTTAGGAATGCGGTATTCGTTCGTTTCCAAATCATGAATCATGGTAGTTAGGAGCTACTATACGCATCATTAAATCTCATACGCTACGCTCCTGATTGAGTTAAGTTGTTCCCGCTCCGCTCACAACATGTTAACTCTCCCTGTTGGATTTAGAATGCTCCTGTTGGATTTAGAATGCTCCTTTCCCCTCCAACAACCTGAATCAATCGGTCTGAATCAATCGGTTATCGGCTGCTAACCTGAACTATGCGGCTCCTGATGCTCGAACATGTAACATGCGGGAATGTAACATGCTTGGGTCAGTTCCCCCTCAATCAAGGCTATGCGGCTCCTCCACTTAGCACTTCTGCGCTACGCTCCTTGCTCGCTCCGCCCTTGCTCCTTGAGTGGTTCCTTAATGCTCCTGATTCATGCCGAGATAATGATTCTTAGGTGGGGTTAGCGGGGCTTCACCCACCTCATATGCCTCCCCCTCAGTATGCCTATTGAGTAGTTAGTTAGTTATACGATGCTATATCTTGGCTATATCTTGAGTTGTTAGTTAGTTGATTTGATATGAAATAAGATAGTTGAGTTGCTGAGCTGAGTTAGTTGACTATTTGAGATTGAGAAGATGAGCTACTAATGAGTTTATTGAGATGTTGCCTTTCCTTGTTTCGATGTTGCCTTTCCTTGTTTCTTTGATTGATAAGATTGAGATAAATGATGCCCTTCGTCGATACCGTAACACCCAAGATAACACCCAAGATGTAGTTAGTTGCCTGAGAGAGTGAGCTACGAAACAATTACTACGCTACGCTACGCAACTCCAACTACGCTACGCACAGAAAGCCAGCTGGACATGGATTGAGAATGGATGGATTAAATAGGGGGCCAATATGCCTTAGGAGTTCTTCGTTATGATGAGCTACTCCTTGTCCTTTTCCTTTACCTTGAGCTTACAGTCTTTGTTCTTATCCT
>Ga0224573_1000045_pt1:0-5000 | contig 16034 bp, 11 predicted proteins | sample CRU1metagenome_FD_189088 | JGI IMG/M metagenome (GOLD analysis project Ga0224573, IMG submission 189088) | Spruce roots microbial communities from Bohemian Forest, Czech Republic - CRU1 | ecosystem: Host-associated > Plants > Roots > Unclassified | place: Czech Republic: South Bohemian... | reverse complement strand
TCCGGTATGGAAAGGGAGGTTTACAATGCTTGATAGTGATTAATTGATTGATTATTCAATTGATGGCAGGCACACATCTTTTGGGGTGGGTGGGGCGATCCAACGGACGAACAACCCACGTAGTTGAGGTGAGGCGGGCCAACCGGACGGATGATGTAGACAACGTGTGAGGTGCACCAATTGAGAACAGGTCTCTGCTTGTCGGTGTTTATTAAGCTGCTGGTCGGTATCAGTCGCCAGAGGTATTGTCTGCGAAGGTGTGCTGCCGGTTTCACGCTGGCCTCCTTGTTTGGTAATGATCGCTGCCGCTTGCCTCAATGAAGGGTAATGGCTACCGCAAGAAAGATCCCCAGGTTTGGTAATGATCGCTAACGCTTGCCTGGGTTCTCCTGTTACTGCACGGTACGGAACAGGGTTCCTACTTCTTGTTGGCCTTCTTGCACTTACCGCTACGGAACATCGTTCCTGCTTCTTGGCCTTCTGTCACCTGTCACTGCACGGTACGGAACATTGTTCCTTCGTCCGTCCTTCCCTCTTGGCACTGCACGGTATGGAACATTGTTCCTAAACTACATTGATAGGAATCATCGCTTACGCTTGCCCCATGAGGTTCAAATGATCGCTATCGCTTGCCAGAATTGTTGGTGATCGTTGATTGCTATCGCTTGCCTGACGTGGAAGGATAGCTATTCTCTATTCGACCGGCTCTCTCATCACCCAGTTAGTCATCTTCACAACCAGTCCAACCTAACTGCTGCTGTTATCAATCTTACCGCCTGCCTGAGATCTCTCCACCTAATATCACCTCGATCTAATCGACCTATCCAACTGGATAAGTTTCCCACCCAGAAGAGAGAAATAGGGGTGTTCACCAAATGCCTACACATCACAACCGACCGGGTACCAACAGGCATAAGGTTCTCATCACCCAGTTGATGCTCATGCTGCTTTTATCCTCACGGCGTGGAAACTACTGGTCTAATCACTAGTTGGTCACAACAATATATCCAGTACACAGTGATTACTCGCTTACCCAACATGGCTGGCTTATATACTTGCTTTCTTACCTTCTAACCACTAGACCTAGGGGCCGGCCATATGCATTATAGATTTGATTAGACTTCAATGGGCTTAGATATCGCTATTGTTCTAGGGGAGCATAGCTATTTGGCTTGTGGATAGCTCTTGGGGGGAATTGTTATTGGGTAATGCGGGCGGATTGGATAATGGTTATGCGTACTGGGCCATCCTGGGTGACATGTACTGGGCGTTGGTTGACGGAATGCGGTAATGGTATTAGGAAATGGGGATTGAATGTCGGAATGTGGATTGAACGTACTGTTGTTAGGGTAAGCTCAAGGGTTATATAGAAAGGAACATAATGCCTACTGGTTTATGCGGATTGAAAGAAAGCATACATAAAGGTCCTATTTCACTTACTGCTCTTCATAAATACTCTCATTCTTATTCCCGCATATTTTCTTCCCATCCCGCGTAGCGTTCCACTCAAGTGCTGGGTTATTTTGCCCGCTATCCTATCCATTCTATTCCGGCAAGTAATAGAGAGAACACTATTCTATCGTATTAAAGAGCTATTCAATTAACAAGCTACTAATATTGCTCTATTCATTGCTTATAGATTCTATTATTTCGTAGGTTCCTGCATATTATTCCTATTTCCTCGTAGCGTTCCACTCCTGTAATGCTGGGTTTTCCTTGCCCGCGGTATGATATCATCATCTTCTATTGCGGATTGAACAGAAAGCATACATACAGCATACATAAAGCATAAAGCATAAAGACAACATAAAGAAAGCATCCATCCTAATTGGAACACCTACCAGATCGGGAAGATACCTAATTTGGGAAAATACCTAATCGGAAAAATACCTCATTGTAACCATCACACTCACCTCCTTCCTTCCTGTTCACGTAAAACTGTTAACACACTTAGAATCACCACCTTCCCCTTCCTGTGCACCGTCGAAAAGGTAACACACTTATAAACCCGCTTCCTGGGCACGTGGTAAAGAGAAAAGGTCAAACAAATATCATCACACCTTCCTGGGCGTGTTGGATGAGAACTGTTCAAAAACGTAGAATCCTCTCACTTCTAACCAGCCTCCCGGCATAAAGTGAATCCACAACCATTCATCGAGTACATCACAACCTACCTACCTGTATGGCAGCATGCAAGTACTGGCATTGAGTGAATATCCTCTTGGCATTTCCACAAATACGTGTAGCATTGGCTCGATCAGCATTAGTTGCTCCCCGTCCATTTATCTAAGGGGTGGGAGGACGTGAAAACATATCTTTATCCTAGTTCACAGATCCAAACTCTCGCACCTCTGGGATGGGGGGGCCACCACCCAATAATTCACGCCACGTTGGTGCTCAAGTCGTAAAGTAAAAGGAAAAAGCGATTAGCAAGGGTAAAGGGGCTAAAGAAGCAATCGAAATAATCCCGCGTACATATAGAACCGCCGCTGCGAAAGGGCATGTTTCCATAAATAGAAAATCCATTTAGTAGGTCAGATGAGTCATTGGCAATTGTCCCTCCCAAAAGATTGATTAAATTAGCCAAGGTGAAATTAGGCCATTTTATCTAACCGGTATCCTCTCAAAGTATCCCACCCAGCTCGAGTATCAAAGTTGAGTAAGCAAGCAATGTAGTCCCTCCATCATCGATAGAGTCAAAGCCGTGGAGTCAAAGCATAACCTATTGTATCGCCAGCATCATCGAGTACCGTACCGGCATAAACACAAGGCATCGAGTGATCACTACCTGGTCGACTCTTGGCTGTATTCCCGGCATCTAATAAACCTACCTGGATATAAGTGGATCATCATCACCTGGGACTCATAGGTAAACGATCAGAAAGGGGGTATAGTTTATTAAAGAGAAACCCTATTTCATTGTTCTGATGAGTCGTCATTTGCTATGTCCCTCCCGAAAAGAGCAATGTTATTAGCCAAGAATGTTGAATGATAGACCATTTTATCTAACCGGTATCCGATCCAAGTAGCCCAGCTCGAGTATCAAAGTGGAGTAACCAAGCCCAAGCCGAGTAGTTTAGTAACCCGGCGCAGAACTGTTTTCCCATGCAATGCCGCCCAGGCCATCCCAACCGAGTATCCCAGGCCATCCCATAGGCCCAAGGCCATCCCGCCCAGGCGCCTGTACTATAGCACGGTATTTTATTAATATAAATTGTAAGTATACTATATATCTACGTATATATACTCCTAAGCTATGTATATACTCCTCAGCTATGTGTTATTGTATATGGCTCATTGTGTAAGCTAACTGGGCACATCCTCACGACGGCAATACGTGCACGGATCCCGGAATGCCTCACTCACTAAGGGCCTAACTGACCTCATGGTGCCATATCGGTAGTGGAACCTCATCGTGCCCTGTTGTGGAACCTCGCCCTCTTACCTCTAAGAGTCACTTAACGTATCCTTCAAATGATGGGCCTATGGTGGCACATGATAGGTATGGACCAGATTGACCTGTTACTGTTGTCCGGTTCCGCCCGCATGTGATGATATAGCGGATTAGTATTAGTCGGAGATGGACCTGGTCCAGGGACATGATGAGCCTAAGTTAGCATTCCTAACCCTCTCAACTTAGATCTTCTTTTTCACTCTTACTCGCTAATTAGAATACTTCTATGTTATGTCTTAGTCCACCCAGGTGAAGGTGGATAATTTATACGCCCGGGATAACTAAGGATGGGTTATCTAAACGGAGCGAACCGATTGATCGATACCCCGTCCTATGTCCGTCCCTACCCTGAGCATTGAATAGTACCTTCACTCCTGCTCTAAAGCTTCTACTTCCGCCCACCGGAGAGGGATGTTGCGCTAGCGGGTGCGACGCTGTCACGATGCCCCGGATCCAAATGATGGATGTGAGGAGAGATGAGGGAAAGCACCTAGTGGAAAGCGGTATGGATGAAACGCCAGGTAGGAAAGAGTATGGATGATAGGGAAGCCGTCCGTATAGGTGACACTAGACCCGATCTTCCTGACCCGACCAAGCAGTCTTTTCCCGACGGAGCAGTATGAATGAACTGGACCCGACCCTGCCCCAACGCAAATTGATGAAATAGTTGGTATAAGGATTTAGATATTACACGGAATAGATTCTTCCGGCGACGCGATACCGGAAATGCATGGTAAAGCAAGGTGATGAACCGAGCTAAGTTCTGGTAGATTTCATAAGTTAGCCCTCTACTCTATAGAGAGCAAGCAGCTATATATGAGGTGGTTAGGAAGCAGCTCTGGATATGAGGTAATGAGTAGAATCCGCCTCGCTTGGACGGACTTCCTTCAGTTCCATTAGCATAAGAAAAGATGGGAGAGGCGACTATTATTATCAACGCAGCCGTAGCAAAGCAAGTGAGAGCTACGGCAGGTGCAGACAGCCCTGAGCGATATATTAATTAATAGGTAGCTCGAGAGCTTTTAGCATAGGTAGCTAGCTAGGATGGTATGGGCATCATTCGAACCAGAGCCAGTTGATCTGATTGACCGAGCAGATTCAGCAGAAGATCCAGCAGCAGAGCCAGCGATGGGGAGGGAGTAGGGCTACCTTTCTGTCGGGAGGACTTGCAATTTATCCATCCTCCTGTAGCGGTGACGAGGGATTGCGTGGAGCATCATATGGTGGAAATTTCTGGAATTCCGTAGTTCTCCCGCCCCAGAGCAGGGCTCGACCCGGAGAGAAGGTGAACTGCAGTCTACTAGAGTGTGATGGACGGGGTGGCTAGCATAGATCGTCGCGAGTCGTTTGGATCCGGCATTGCTTCCCATGATCGGAGGTCAAGACCGTGAATACCCGACAGTGACCTTGTGGACGTGAGGTACCGGTGAGCCATCGCCTAAGCGTGTTAGTAAATGTTAACGACCCAGATCTGTAGGAAGTAGATTCGCTGCACGCTCAGCGATCGATTTGGAATTTCCGAATACACCCCAGGCAGGTATCGTGG
>Ga0224573_1000043_pt1 | contig 16150 bp, 6 predicted proteins | sample CRU1metagenome_FD_189088 | JGI IMG/M metagenome (GOLD analysis project Ga0224573, IMG submission 189088) | Spruce roots microbial communities from Bohemian Forest, Czech Republic - CRU1 | ecosystem: Host-associated > Plants > Roots > Unclassified | place: Czech Republic: South Bohemian Region... | reverse complement strand
ATCACCAATACAATAAGAGTAGTCGTTTCAGTTGCGGGGGAACCACCAGTATCAGTGGTTTACCCTGCTCCGGCCGAGGCCAATCATTAGAAACTCGTATAGGAAAATTAGAATCCCCACTGTACTGTTGGCGAATCAGATCTGCATCTGAAATGTGTAACCGGTAGGGGTAGGCAAACCAAGAACCGTTGGCGGCGAATCATTCATCCTGGTGAAGCAACATCATATCATGAACCATCTCCCTTTGTGTAGTTCACTTCTAGTGAGTGGGATTTGTATCGGTAGGGTTCCTCGTGAGTATAGGTGGTCTCATATAGTAAGCACTCTATCCTCGATATGTATTGTTTCTCTCCCAGCTTAGGGGGGAAAAAACAACAAGATCTGCTCTCACCCGTCCCCTATAGGCATCATGCTTGCTATGAGCCTAGCAAAGAAAACCTATCTACCTAATGCCTACGGACCCTTACCAAACCTAGCGGATCTCTCCCATGCTCAGACTCTATCCAATGGACGGGACTCCTATAATGTAATGCTATTCATGTCCAACAACCACCCCCTCCCCACCTATTCTGCTGCTACTCCCATAATGGTTCAGCACCGCATACAACAAGCTTAGTCCGGCTATGACTGGCAACAAAAATACCTGAACGAGTCACACAACAACCAGGTTCTCTAAGGGGGGTCAATTTGCCCTCGATCGTGCACCGACGGATCAGGGGCCAATCCAGCGCTCCAGGCTGCGATCCCTATGATGAAACTATACCTACACCCCGCCTAGCAACGTGACGTCTCTCATATACAGACATATGAGCTGCATGAATGCGGAAGCCAATCACGATCCTAACTTCGTAATAAATTGCATCTCTCTACCGAGTCATCCCTAGGGCTACCCCGAAAGCTTTCCGTTCACCCATTTGTAATGATCAATTCACTTAGCAGAATCTCGTCGAATTCATACATTCTCATCTCAGTGCGGAGAATGCTTCTTATAAGAAGAGCAAGTGCGTCTTTCTCTGCCCCTCCCGGATCGAAAAAGCAGCTATTTTCCGCTAGGAAAAAGTATGTGATCTCGTCAAGTTGTGACCAAGCAAGTCATTTCGATGAGGGAACAGCTCAGATAAAAAGGGGCCCTAACCAACACAAGCAAAACAACAGAGGGGAAACACCTAGGAGCAGGGACCAACACAAGGAAGCTAGGTAGAAGGGCTCCAGCGGGGGAAGAGTTGTATACTCTATTTTTGATTCTATCTAGATTTGGTATATTAATAAAATGAGCGCGGTGGGCAGCATCTCTGTTCTTACTTAGCTCATGTTAAGAATAGCTTAGCTTTATATATGCAATTCAAACTAATCTCTTTGTCTGTTCTATAGAGATTGGGCAACGATCACGATCTCAATCATAGCGTAGAGTGCTTTCTATGGAGAAATTGAGATTGGAGATCTATCCAATGGCTTTCTTCGATTCCTCACCCCTCCCTCGTCAAATGATGGGCTTGCTCCCGGTCCCCCGGATCGATTGATCTTTACTAGAGAGAGAGAACATTGTATACAAATATATATATCATTAGATATGTAATTATGGAGATCTACTTCTGAATCGCCGGGATAAGTTAATCTGGACTAGGAACTGCTCCTAGGTGAAGGCAGTAGTAAGAGAGGGGTAAGGTTGATCCATCATCTATCCATCCATTCCATCCAATCCGGTGCTTCAAAGGTAAGGTCTCATAGGATTCCCTCCTAACTAAGTCATTCATGCAAGTAAAGAAATATCGTGCTCTAAGCGCCTCATTCATCCAAAAGGTCTAGGGCTACAAGGTCTAGGTCTTCCGGTGGGTACTATGTAATGGCTGTATGTGATACTGTCTGTAAGCTGCTGGCTGGGTGAATCTTATCCTGTCCCGAAGTCAAGTGGTCTAGGAGCTAACAAGTATAGGTAGGTCTTCAGGTGGGTAGTTGGTAAAAGTTATTAATGAAAGGCAAATAGGTCTATTCCTAGCAATGGGGTGATAATGACTCAATCGTATCCTGGGCAAGGCTCGGCCGAAACAATAGTAATTCCAGGAAGCCATCCATTCTAGCAGCAAATTGGCTCAGGAGAAGGGAATGATCATAAAGCTAGACATGGACAATGCATTAGACCGAGTAAGAAATAGCTTTCTCTTTGCCATTCTGAGGGACGAAGTGCTCGTCCGACAGAGGTTATTTATTGCTCACCCATAAAGGTTAGGAAAGAAGATACCTGAATCCATCCACTAAATGGGGGTTCTCTGGTGGCACCAAGGGAAGGGTTCTAAAAGCATTCAACCTTGTTGTACTTTCAGAGTAAGGGAAGGATAGAGAGCATGAAAATATCTTCATCGCCATGAGGAGCGACAGCGAACGTTGCATGCACTCTACCGCTTTATCAATCAGTAAGGAGGGCCGGAATGCACGAAACCTACTCATAGTGAACGGTTGAGGGTCGAGTGAGTGTTGCAGCAAGTTGTATCTCAACCTCACTTCATATTACGTATATAATATCGACCGGAGATAGAGTGCCTCTTATTCATTTTTTATTTCTAAATAAATTAAAAGGCAACAGCGAACTAACAAGCTTGGATACGGTTTCCAATTCTAGATTGACGCTCAGCTGTTAAGCTGAGGAACTCATCATTATGGTTCTTCCTTTACGTGATAAGAATAAACCGCTTTTTGAATCCCGGACGGAGAAGGGTCAATTACCGATCCTAGATCTGACGGAAAAGCGGGTACAGGTGTATCGTGGATAGTTCATATAGATGTGGAAGCACTTCCTTCTTCGCTGAACACTATCCAGAAGCATGAGGGAAGGATCCTGGACAAGTACGAAACCTTTGACGAAACGGAGTACAAGCTGTAAGGGTGGCAATTGAGTGAGCGAATGCCGGATCGAAAGAAGGAATCCTTGTTTGTCGATGCTGCCCTTTTCCTTCCGCTATGGAGCGACTGAACGGATCGGTTCATTCGAGGTCTTTCCGATCGATCCGAGAACCTAAGTAAGTTGCGTCCCTATCCAAGAGATGACTCCTTGCCATCAGACCCCTGTCCATGGGGAGACAGACAGCTGTCAGCGACAGATCCCCAAACCAGGTTGGGTAGGCTTTCTTCTTCATGGTTGGTAGGGTAGCCTACTGGGATGGCTAGTAAACCTGGGGAAACGCAAGGCGTTCGCTTAAAGGCCGTACAACCTACTCCTGCCTATCGCCTATTTCATAGGGTAAGCCCTATTTCATATTAATAGGCTATCGCCTATTTCATATTAATAGGCCCTTATTTATTATCTAACAGATCAGGGCCCCCCTCTCCGGTTGCTAACGATGCGGCTGCTCTAGGCTAGCTAAAAGCCTATAGACTCTATTTAACCTATTATTGGATTCCCCTTCTGTTTTCCTCCGAAGATCTTATCTACTTGGGCTGAACTTACTTTTCGCCTTATTGCGCATAAAGGCAGTTGAGACGTGTATGGGGGTGTAATTAAGGAACGAGGTTACTATATATATAGTAATACAGATAGCTCCAGATAAGTCCAGGAAAGCCCTGCTTGCCCCTTTCCGAATACTACGAGGCCAGTACAGGCAAAAAAGAAGGAGGGAGGGGTCCCCGAATGGAAGGGCCTTGCTATGACTGCTACTTTGAACCCACGCCGGTCTTGAAATAGACTCTTAATTGAGCCGGCCAGCCAGGGCCAGGCCGATAAATAAGCCCAATGTCCCTTACTTTTCGATTCTTATCTCTATAATTACCGAAAGAAATAGAAGTTGCTCGAGGAGGGTCTTGGTTAGCTCATCAGTTCAGCTCATTAGGGAGAGGAATAAAAATAGAGGGAAGTCGCTTGACCACCTATCTTAGGCACAGTAAAGGAAAGAGCCCTAGCTCCCACTCCATCACTGGACGAAGTGTTTCTTCCTTCTATAACGCTCGTCTCATTTCGGTACCTTATATTTCTTCCCCTCAAACTGTATCAATACGTTACGCCTTATCAAATAGCTACGCCTTATATTACGATACGACGAATAAAAGTGCAATACAAGCCATGCAGGGGAGGATTACTTTTGAAACTTACAATCTATATGCTTCTCTCAATTTTATGCTTTTTTTTATATTAAGACCATTAAAAAGAATGTTTACAAAGAATGTTTACCAAGAGAGTTGAGGGGAAGAAATCTAGGTTATGCAGGTACTGAGATATGGCAAACTGAACAGTAAGGCCAAGTGTCACAGACGAGTGAAAGCGCCTTTCTTTAGGGAGTAGTCTATTTCCTATGGATCCCATGTTCAGGCATATGCCCACCAACCAGTGACTGTTGATTAACAAGCTACCTGCTGCCACGCGATTCTCAGAAATCCGATAGAGAACCGGAACATCGGGCTATGTCGGAACATTACTTTTATTTACTACGCGCTATTACACTCCATCCAAAAGGGGGAAAACCGGCTCTAGAATAGAATCTTTATATCGAAATTGAATTGGAACGCGGCGAAGTCAAGATAGGACTTTATGGGATATGCTCTTTTCATACTGGATATTAATCCGCTGCTCGATATACAACTGATACCTTTTACGCAGGTGATGCTACTGAGACTCGGTCAATAAGATCAATAGCTTAAACCGTTGGTGCTTTTACTACCTTAGCTGCTTCAACTTCAATTGCTTCAGGTGAAACAACATCTGCTTGTGCCGTTGCTAGCTCAGAAGCCGAATAAGCCGGACCTTAGAAAGGCAGGTTTAGATACGACCTATGCTAAAGTTATCGAAACCCCTTTTTTCCCCCGTAGGGTTCTATCAATTAAATTACTTTGGTTTAGGCACTCATCCGGGCATTCACCTACCCAACCTATTAAGCAATTCCATCAATCTACGCAGAGGAACGAGCTGGAGGAGAACTCAACTAATCAGTTTGTCGGGGTACTACCTGCTTGCTATAACGAACTAGCATTCTTGTGTACAATCGAAGGGCGGATTAGCGCTGTTCGAACCTTATCTTGCCAGTGATTAAATGAACAAGTGATGCGTATATTTGCGATGCGATTTATGCTATTAATGATGTGATGGAATTAACAGAATTAGCTAGTGAATTGGCCTAGAATCCTAGATTGAACAACTAGCATTTTGCAAGCAGATTTCGATCAATGAATCAGCGAAAGAAAATAAGCACCGGATATATGGATCTGCCTGTCCTACTCTGGGTGGCAACAGTCACAATATAAGGTTATCATTTCATTTCATTAGCCCTCTCTACTGGTTCTATAGGCTAACAGCACTCACAGGACCTTATCACTCCACTCAGCCAGGTCAGAACAGGACCTTACCTTCGGGAATCCACCAACACCCCATAGTCTCTACAGACAAAAGCTCCAGACAGAACCCAAATTAAGAATCTATGCTCAAGGGGGATTAAGTTGCCATAGAACGACCGCAAATGCCCTTTTCAAACGTTCGGGGGGAAAGACCATTCAAGATGGACAACCTTGTACTCAGTAAGGCCATAAGGGTTAAAGGACAGGTTCAAGGCCAACTCTTCTTCGATCAAGGGTTTGTGAAGGTCATGTTTTACACTATTGGGAAAAGGTAAACCATCTATTTCTAAATTGGCTATAGCTTTGGGGCATAACGACTATTTTAAAAGGATCTTCAGTTGGAGGTTAATAAGTAGATATAATAGTGGCTGACTCGTCTAGATAAAGGGGACTAGCTATAACTTGGTTACTAGAATTGTAACCATAACACTACAATGAGGTTATGACCTTTTGGCCAGGATGCTCAACAAGAGTGTTAATAGGACAATAAGAGAGGGGGTTTGGATTTATAGGGACAACATAGACTTTCCCTTTAGACAAGAAAGAAATACATTGATATAATGATGATGGCACAGTGTGCATACAATGAATCCATGGTTTACCAAGCAACAAATTATAATTAAGCTCTTTGTTGATAACAAAGAATGGAGTGATAAGGCTAACTAGTCCAACAATGATAGGCAAATTGATCACACCCACAACAACTATTTAATTAGAATCATATCCTCGACAGGTGCTTCTTGTCACTTTAATGTAAACATAAGTATAATGCAAGTGAAACAAAAAAGAATATTACATTTGATTCGTACTAGATACGTAATCAACGAGGACACTCTTTATATAACAAGCTCCTATAGTGTATGAAATATAAAGGGATGGATCATCAGCTACCATAATTTCGGAATCAGATGGCATCATGGTAAGATAAAAAGTGAAATGATCACATGGCAAAGTGTAGACTTGTTGTGGTTTTGTATTTCTATGCCATAAAGTAGATGCTATCTCATTTACTTTATAAGGTTTTTTATACTAGAAGCAGGCTAATAAGCTCTAGGCACAAGGTATATTACCCCAGCTAGAGAGTCACATAATGAAGGACAGATGCACAATAATTCCATAATGGAAATATAAGCTCTAAGGCAAGCCAAGTCTTCCACCATAGAATACACAGATGATTACGATATAACTAGCCTTCCTACAAATCACTAGAGTGCAAGCTGGGAAGAAGCAGAGTACTAACGAATCTTCTTTTTTGGTGGTTTGGGACTAAACTCTTAAGGTGCTGATTGAGCAGGCTAATTATGAGCACCACTAGCAAGCTAAGCTCATGTGATAACATTAATTTCATAAGACTCTCCTTTTTTAATGAAGCCAATTATGAAGTGAGCTTTTGGCTTACTAGTGTTTTAGGCAGATGGGGCTCTTTGTGAGGAAGTAGAGTGATGGTTAGACGGCTAACATTGGGATGTCAAAGTGGAAGGTTGTGAAGGCTGGTTTGATAGCTATTGATGAAGAGGGAATGAGTTGCAAAAGATCCTAAGGTTGGCATTCTTTGGATGTCAAATACCCTTTTCACCTTATAGAGCTATAGATTACTTATAGAGTGTTAGGAGTGACCTAAGGATGAGTAAAGAGGAGAGTTCTTAAATAGTCTTGTTAACTATAGCAGAAGTTGTTATTCCTTTCCTAACGAAATAGTGTAGTTAGATCAATATAGTAGTCAGTGGCATTGTCTTGGTAAAACTACGCCGGAAAAGTGCTTGTTGAATTGAAGGCTAAGGTGTTCCATTGCAGCTCTGTTTTGATGGGCCTTTATAAAGAGGTTTCAAAAAGAATATCCTATTTGTTAGAGGAAGGTTAGAGTAAGAGCTTCCTTGTGTTAGCTAAGCAAGAGTATATCTACCGAGTCATTTTTTCCAGTTGATTCCTCATAGAGTATCAGATCCTTTCCTTTTTATTCCTATTGTTAGTGTCGATTACAAATCTCCACGACGACCTTCGCCGCCCGGTTCCAGACAGATTCACCAGCAGCATCTCGCTCCTCAGTATCCCTTCCAGTTATAGCTTAAGATCCTCTAGTTGCAGGGGCAAGAGATCGAGTTTAGCCGGTTATAGGAGCATAGTGCCTAGTTTACCTCGTTGAAGCACCCAAACAAGCAGCATATCGAGATCGAGAGCAAGTAGCCCTGGGTCCATATTCAAATGAAGTTGGCCCAGTGAAAACACCAATAACGAGGACAGAAGCACCTACAGCGAGCGGGGACAGAAGCGGTTACATAGGTGGTTGCAAATATAGATGCGGATCCTGTTTATCCGGTTGACTTAGTGAAAGTAGCGGATTTAGATCGAGAGCGAGCATCTGAGCCAGCAACAGAGGCATAGACAAGAGCAGAGGTACCTGTTCCTGTTCGGGTTTAAGCCCCAGATCCTGTTTGAAAGCAAGTAGCCAGGGTTGATTCAGAACCCATTTATCCACCTAGGGAGAAGTTGTAACTGATCGAGAAGCGCATTCTCCGGTTTTATAACCATAGCCTTTAGTTCCAAACCCATATCTTGTGACATCTCCCCCGGTTAGATAGACAGTGACAGATCTGGTTCCTGAGCCAATTGATCCATTTTATCAAGTTGATTCAGCGGCTATATCCCTGCCAACACCAAGGCTAGCACCCCTCCTTCCAGGTTTAGATCATCCTATCCCAGCTTCCCTTTGCTAAGAGCCATACCTAGGTTACCCCACATTTGATTGATATAAATACCCACCGCCAGAGACATAGGATGGGACAGAAGCTACGGCAGCATCTTATATATATAAGCATCGTGCGCATAAGCAAGGGTGTACGAACCAATTCTAAAAGCACCAGTAGCAAAGATAGAGGCAGCGAGGTGGGCAGCATCTCTGTTCTTACTTAGCTCATGTTAAGAATAGCTTAGCTTTATATATGCAATTCAAAGCACGAGTCATTCTTTCTGTGATTGGGAATATGAAGGAAGCAAAGGGTGGACCGTTAAGAGATTGATAGATTTATAACCCACTTTTGAAAAACGGGTCTAAGTGGGTTGTTGGTTGTTACATGCATAATATGTAAAGTCTAACTTGATCAGTCTCTCTGTCCTACAATTTAGATCTTTTGGATAACCAACTCATTATTGAGCCTATTACTGTTAAAATACCAGATAAATAGGGGCACGGGCGCATACATCATAAATAGCGCACCTTACCATCAGACTCCTTTAACATGCCTTTTTACTAAAGAGAAATGGCCGTATAGCGGCTCTCTCTCATAACAGAAGGAGATCTATTTAAGGAAAGAAGATATCGATTAACAGATTGACTGAGCATACCAATGATGCAGTCAGAATAGGGTACTATAATTAGGGATAGACTAGAGTTGTCCAATACTAGACGCTAATGGAAGAAATTAGTATCCTAGCTTAGCTCTATCACATATGATGAAAGGAGGAAAAAAAGCATAAATATAGTTTCAATAAGGAAGAGAAGGGTGGTCGTAGATCAGGTGAAGGGACCTATGGTACCTCTGCCTATGAGCTAGCTTAAAGAGCACTTCTAAGCAAGATAAATGCCTTACTAAAGCTTAAAGATAAATACCCGTAGGTAGAAAGATACTGATTCCAAGAATGGACAGACAACAGAAGAGCTACCGATTGCGACAGGACCTATTGCGAGAGTTTCCAGTACAACTAACCGAGAAGATCTAGTTTCAACCGATTATAGGACAAATTACAGAGAGATTCGCGGATGAGCGTTGACCCTTTGCCACCGTTTCCAGATTCCCGATGAGATCGATTGAACAGGCTTATACAGATAGCTTGAACAGGACCCTTTCCCGTTACCAAAAGACCAATTACGAGAGTTGCTTAGACCGTTTGCAACAGAGAGCTGCTAACTAAGCTAATGGCATCCGTTTTCTTGCTCCCCTATAGAAGTTGGGAATGTCTTTTGACTAAACTAAAATGCCCGTATAGCCGATACAGACAAATGCCCGTAGAGAACGATTCAATCAAGAGAGAGCGATTCACTCAACACAGCTAGAGGACGAGAGATTCGCGTTACCATCAGACAGAAGACCGATGAGCGTTACCAGAAGTAAAGAAGAGCGGGAAATAGCATATCTTTAAAAATCACAACTTTTTTTTACAAAGCACTCTTTCTCCCCTTAAAAAAGAAGGATTCTTCCCTTAGTAACAGATAAGTTGCTTTCTTCACAAGAGTGATCAAGGAACTTAGCCCCCCGGGACCGGCTCAAAGCACTTTGGGCGGGGATTTCTCGTTCAACTCTCACACTCTCAAAAAGAAAGAGACTTATAAAAGCTGGTCCAATTAGCATAAGTGACAGAGATTCAGATAAGTGGCGTTAGTAGAAAGCTCCTCCAGTGATCAAGGATCTTAGACCTCCCGTTGCCGGCTCTCCGCAGTCGCAGAGTGCTCAATGGTCAGGGGCTTTCTCGATCAACTTACGCACTCTAAAGAAAGCGAACTTGAAGATAAGATTAGCTTATATCTATATACTCAATTTTAAGATCGCAATTTATCGATAGTGAATTAACGGAATCGCTATCGAACAAGGGAGAGCTTGAAGAGGACATATGGCCGAGGATCGAAGAAGCAAGAAGGGAGAGATTCCACCGATTAGCCTTACCCGATGACCGTTAGCAGGAGTTTACAGGGGATCGTACTGAATTACGGAAAGCGGTAAACAAAGCAAACAAGAGATTCGCGTTGCAAGCGTTACCAGAAGACCAATACAGCAGGACGAGAGATTCACCGAAGCCAGAAAGAGCAGACCGATTCCCGATAGAGCTAGCAGCTAGAGGGAAGGCTGATAGGCCATAGACCGTTGCGACAGGAAAAGCTACCACAGACACTGAAGACTTATACCGCAGGGCAGGAGTTGAATAAAGAAATCGCATTGAATAAAGATAGCGCATACCAATGCTACAGGACTGGTTGAGAAAGAAGATGCCGACCTATACAGAACAAAAGAGATATATCGATTAACAAAGAGCAGGGGATCGATAAACAGAAGACAGGGTCTCTATTGAAAGGAAGGGAATTGCACATTCATTAATGGAAGCAAAGGAGAGATTCGCTAACCGGAAAGACAGATCGACCCTTTTACATAGACCGATACAGAAAACAGAGGACCGTTAGCAGAAAGACCGATGACCGTATTTCCTTCACTCAAGAACTAAAAGAATGGAAAGACGACAGACCGATAGCCAATGCCGTTACCTGAAGAAAGATTCCCGGGCAGGAGATCCATTTCAATAAAAGAATTGATTACGACAGACCGATTGACTTAAGACCGATACAATACGAGACACGACCGTTTACCTTTTACCGTTAGCAGAAGCAGTACAGCGGGAATGGGATATTGAATGAAAGTCAATCGAAGAAGCAAGGGATTACCCTTTCCAGATGACCGATAGAGGTTGGACAGATTCCTGTTACCAGAAGGAGGATATAATAAGGGATTCGCTGCTCTAGACTTTGCTATAGTTGAATTCACTCCTAGGCCTTAAAAGAGAGCATTTTCTCGCATGTTTAGTGACCGACCTATTCGAGCTTTCAAAAGCTTTTAACTATAGAAAAGAGGGCATATAGCCCGAGTCCTGAATACAGGAAATACCGATTACGACTGTTGCAAGAGTTTATACCCTTTATGACAAAGGACGGGAAAGAAGCAAAGGACAGACCGATAAAGACAGATGACCGGAGACCGGGAGGGTCAAAGCAACTCTTTCTAAAGGAAGGAATCAGTATTCGTGGACGGCTTCCGACAGACCGATTTCATGGGCTTTAACTAAAGATAAATGGGCGTATAGAGCAAGTCCTGCACTCAAAACTACAGGAAGGGAAGCGGTAAATAAGCAACAAGGGATGAGCTAAAGCAAGAATCAAGGGCATGCCCGAGGCTCAAAGGAAAGGGCTGGAGGATAGATATATTTACAAAAACGATTAAGCGAAGTTGACATATGACAGAAGAGCGTTACCAGAGATGACCGGTTAGACCAATGACCGATTGCAAGGCAAGACTTTCTAGTTTACAGTTGAAAGATTCCATTCGCTCTTCCTTATTCCCTCTTACGAGAGTTGCGAGAGATCCCGGCCTTTGTAATAGCATTGTTATTTATGTAAATAGCCCCTGGTATCAACCTAATTTAAGCTAAGGAATTGGGTCAACTAGTTCAAGGTTATATAATATCTAGGCCCGAAGGTCTAGGTAAGCTATAGAAACTACTCATTCGATTCTAGCTTGTGGCTTCGCATATCGATTCCTACTATCACATATACCAGTAGCAACTAGGTCTTGCTCTATCCCCTTAGGTTGGAGTGTAGGCGTATTCATATTACATGTTGACTACTATTTTATTAATTCGTTTTTCTATGTGCATCAAATCAAGTCCTTCGTCCTTCCCTCATGTTCACCATAGTCACATCATAGAGGTCAATGGGCGGCTTTAAAGCATTCAATCCCAATAATCATATTAGATAGAGTACTTCTTTTTCTTACCCATGTGGTCTATGTAGGGTCAAAGCACATAGCCATACTGCTAGGTAGTGCTGGAACCCACACAGATGTCTGCAATTTCGGTGGAGTAGGGGAGAGAGACCACAGAGCCTTTTAATGCACCAATGTTCATGCTCCAGACACCTAATGGAGATTGAGTAGGGCATCAAGGAGATGATTCGCACCATGCATGGATAGTGGAAGAGTGAAAAAGCAGGAGTCTAACCCAAATTCTTTGAGGTGAAGAACGGAGAGCAGTGGTGGGGAGTGAAGCCCCAATACAGATAGCAATAAAAGGCCCTAGGTAGGAATGGACAATGAGATCCTAATAAGTAGAGCGAGCGAGGATATGCAATAGAATCGACGATCCGAAGTGATTCATTGAATGGCCATTTTAAAATCCCCTATTTTCTATAGTCTTCATAAAAGAGAACTGTGTTTGAAGGGAGTGTCTTTCTAAGTGAATCCAATGTCTCTCCATTACTATTTATTTCATTCCCCCCTTCCGAATACATTAATGGTTGAGGGACGACCGACGAGGCCGGCCGTCTCGGTAACGTGATAAGAGAATGGGAGGGACGTAGGTCGGGTCACCATTGCTAACACACCGAGAGAGAAGGGCTCTGTAGAGAACGAGTGAAGGTCCTCACCCATGCATGCCCACGAGAGATTACGGAATGGGATCCGGCGAACGTACTCATACATAGGTATTTAAAACCCGTTTCTATGTCCCGTGGTGGAAACGAAGAGATTTTGAATCCATCAAGAACAGAAAGGAAATAAGTGCGTAGCAAGCAGCTAAGGAGATGGAGGTTTTACTTTCTTTCCCTATACCTACTATTATATACGTAATTACGTATAATAAAGTAACTAGAGAGAAAAGTACAAGTTCCTTCTTCAGAGAAAGACTGTAAGCAATCCCCCCTCGACCTTACTTATTACGTATAAAAGAACAATGTAATACCTTATTATTAGTGAGATTCGAGAGCTGGGCCCTTAGCCATATTACTGATGATTGGCCACATTATATTAAACCGGTCCCTAAGCGAGATTATATATGGTCCCTTATATATGGTTCCAGAGAGAGCGAAATGAAACTCAAAGGAATTGAAAATCGCTTGTCCAAGTTACTTATTGATGAGGGGGGGCAATGATTCTCCATTGTAGAGTCTATGGACCGGCTGGCGCATATCACATATATGGGAGGGAGAGCTTATACCTGACACGGAGAAATCAGGGCTGATACCTACTTAGTTAACGCCAAGTGAGAACCCTACACGGTTGGACTAAGAACAGATTGGGTAAGAAGGAAGCTCTGGCTATGGTTGTCTATAGGAAGTAGTGTGTCGGCTAGCGCTTGGGAGTGCTAGGTTTAAACCAAGAAGCTACCCTCATCCCTAATATAGAAAATGCACAGGGAAAACGACCAAAGAGAGAGCAAGGAAAAACAGCTAGCTGGGTTGTGAGAAAATGAAGAGTTGACCGGGCCGGGCTACAATGCGGCTATATAGCGGCGTTCATTAGAAGGCAGAAGCGGACCCACCTGGAGCGATTCAGTTCGGTTCCCCTCCGACCTAGAGAGTCTTTAGTGTTTTGTTCCTTAAGTCAGTCAGTATGAAAGTATATCCCAGCAGAGCTGCGGAATCCACTATGATATTCCCACTATTATAATATAGAAGGAGTAAGGGGTCAATCAAGTTGACGATATCGAGTGGTCCCACCCACCCTGTTGGAGGTGGAATTGCACGTGTTTATGGATCATGATGTTCGCTTCTTCGTTGGTCCACTTAGATTGACTGGCATTCTTTTCTGGGCCAACTCCCCCAAAAAGAAAAGAACAAAGAACGTGCACAATACTATATTCTTAATAAGAATAATGAAACATAATGTTGGCAGACCGGAACAAAGAATGAGTTTTCAAATATGCATGCAACGGCTGGACACACCAAACTACAAGGACCTTACCGTGACCGAACACTTGCTCCGCATTGTTCCGAAAACGACCGGACACTCGTTCCACATTGATACTAACATTGATTGATATGCCGATAAGCTGGGGAGATTACGGATCTGCGGGTGACGAACTACTTAGGAGCGAAGCCTCTAACCCGAATAATATGAGGGTTAGGAGCGACTGGACGATCTTTATTATTGGTCAAACGGTCTTGAACACACCGCAGTAGGACATGCAGCGCAGCTGGGTGCTGTAGAAATAGCATTGGGGGAGGAGCACCCCGGCCGGAAATGAGGCACTCCGAATCAATGGAACATGAAATAATTAGAATATATATACCGTAGTTTTACAATATCCGGATCGGTAAGAAGTGGTACGGCATTCAGGGCCAGACTGGTAGGTAGGGCGTTCAGGGATGAACTAAGGAGATCCTCCAAGTCTCTTTAGCAGAAATAAAGAGCCATCCGAGAGTAAGTCCAAAATAGATGATATGCCCGGAATCCCTTATCGTCGGGCACCAAACATGATGGGCCCTAGAATTCGTGTATTCGTATTTAGATGTAGATATAAATATATAATATGCTTGTTCCTCGTCCTCCTTTGTCGGACGAGTCACTAATGTACCTCGTTATAGAAAAGAAGATCAAATATTCTGACCGATTGGATGGATGATAGGGGAGGGGTCAGCTGTAATGTGGATCTCTCGAATACAAACTCTGGTATCATTGGATCTATCGACAGGTATCACTTTCAATTGGTGAATCATTTGGATCTGGTTTTCCCGTTTCCGTGGATGATTTGGTTAGCCCGAATCTCCTTGATGATGAGAATCCCGTAGTAGGTGTCGAAGGTGGGAATCAATTTGTTTGAGTACCCAGTTTGGCGGGCGGATGACCCTGTCGAAATGGAACTTCCCTTGGTATAGCTGTGTATGTAGAATCCTATTCTTTATAAAGTGACAGGACAGGTTGCTTCTTCCTTCCCCAGATAGATATAGCTTTGGATGTAGACCCAAATTCTGTATTTCAGGTAAGCGAATACTATTCCAGCCATCCCACCTGCTCTCTCGCCCCACCAGCCCGTAGTAATGCTCTCCAACCTTTGCTATGCGTTGCTGTAGAGATAAAGTAGAAGCGCTTTTACTGACCTTCACTGCGGCACCTTCACTGCGGCACCTGACCTGCTTTCCCCTTACGATCAATCAATCCCTTCTTTGGTCGAGTAACTTAACGTATTGAAAATAAAGAGCATGTGTATCAAACCACTGAAATGGCGCTTTTCGCGCGGTTTCTCGCCACTTTCTCCCTCCCTTATGGATGAACCTTATCGAGCATATTTACTGTATTTTCTTCTTAGTAAAACCCCGATGTTGATCCCCTCACCTATAAGCCTAGCAGGTTCTTTCAACGAAGTGAGTGCATGTTTCGCGAAAACCCACTGAAATGGCCCGTTTCGTACGTTTGATCGCCACCTGAATAACCCCAATAGGTAAGATCTTACCCTGAGCAGAGCCGGCAAGGTAGCGAAATTCCTTATCGCAGCAGGCATCGCAGCAGGACCAATGCCCAGTACTGAGCGAGCAGAGCTGAGCTTAGCTAAGGTCTGGATTCGGGGTCTGTAAAGCTAGCAGGAAGTGCTTTCATAGCTGGGCTGGATTAATCGGACTTTCAGGGCACCGAATCGTCTAAAAGGAAGGATTGCTTGCTCTTAGGTAGGAGGGCAAGGAAAGCCCTAACTTTAACTAATGATATTGATTGGGCTGGTCTTAGTAACCATAGACCATATGAACCATAAACAATATGAACCATAGATTCATTCATTCCTTGGGAAGCACTGGGATAGCACTGGGATAAGGAAAGGAGAGGAGATACCAACCACCCATTCCCACCCCAAACCAAACCATTCCCAAACCAATCCGGTTCTCCTTGCCTGGATATATTGTTGATTAACTGGGAAGGAAAGAGACCAAGCACCCGCACCCGCAAAGCCTGCTCTTCTCGAGGAACTCGCTCCGCTCAACAAACTGTTCCCCTCGAATAATGTTTTGTGAAAGGAAAATAAAAAGAGAGATTGAGTCATTGGGGCTTGGCTCAGGCTTTCCTGCTCCCCTGTATACTCGGGTTACTTTCTAAGGCTCAGGCTCGGGTTACTGGCTCAGGCAATTTCTCGGGCTGGGAAGGAAAGAGACCAGGCATACACAAGCACCCGCAAGCACCCGGGCCCGAATCCGGCACCCGCACCCGCACCCGCCTGGTAATAGCACGCGAAGCCCCAACCAACAGTCCTGGGATCCTCAGAACTTTATTAGGAACTACTCCCAGAACTTATTAGATTAGATTATGGGATGGGA
>Ga0224573_1000042_pt1 | contig 16557 bp, 13 predicted proteins | sample CRU1metagenome_FD_189088 | JGI IMG/M metagenome (GOLD analysis project Ga0224573, IMG submission 189088) | Spruce roots microbial communities from Bohemian Forest, Czech Republic - CRU1 | ecosystem: Host-associated > Plants > Roots > Unclassified | place: Czech Republic: South Bohemian Region... | reverse complement strand
GCTTGTATTATTACGTATATATAAAACATTACTTTAAGACCTAGAGAATATAGTGAGTCAAATCTCCATTTTGAAATAGGCTCGACAAACAAAAGGTATGATACCCACAAGACGTTGGGAAAAAGAGTTGATTCTCCCGCTCTGGTCAACCGGCGAAAAACTGCGGAAATCCTAATCCCCTCTGAAACAACCATTCAGTGGCTGGGAGGGAGAGGCGGGAAATGGCAGATTTCTGACTGGTATGGGGTATTCTCTCTCGCTTCAAGTGGTACCCTTCTTACCAGTGGTCTCCCTTCATTGCTTCGGGCTGTCTTTCTTCTAAGAATGAATACTCTGGAAAGACTACTAGGCATACTATGCAACTTCTTACCCCGGCATTCATTAGCTCATAATAGTCCTTGCCTGCTGGTGCTCTGATGGCAGTCTGGTGGCATCCTTCTTCGTCCTGAGTAGGCCCTGGATGACTCCGGCCTGTTGGTCGAGATGCTAGCTTCTTGTCGGTCATCAGACCATCGTACCCAACCCTGGTTACGGGGGCGAAACTTGTCGTGAGGGACTCCAATGAGAGTTGCGTTGGAGGTTCGATCCAATCATCTTGTCCCCCAATTTCTGCTGGAGTTAACCATTCTTCGATGTCGTAGTCACCGTGCACTCGTCGTTCGGTCCAGCTTATTCGTCTGTCATCTTCCCAGAATTGGGCTTCTTACTCAAGTAGAGTGCTGGGAGAACAAATGAACCATCTTACACTCCACGTCCTTTGGAGTGTACAGGTTTATCCTTTCATTGTCGTCTCGTAATCCCACTTGAGGATCCACGGGTAGTTATTGGTGCCAAGGTAGTAGATGAGATCACTACTCCTGGCTTCCTGTGCACGGATTGGTGGGAGACCTGTCGCATCAGATAAGGATTGCCTGGAGAAGGCTTCGGCTTTCAGGTAGACGCAGGAGCCACCTGCAACTACATCGCTAGTAGAAGAGCGTAGGAGCTAAATTTGAAGCTCGAACCATCAGGGTCATAGATCAGGTTGTGAAGTTCCCCGCTGTAAAGACAGTTGGAAAGATTCCCTAACAATAAAGAAGAAAACAGAACTAGTGCTGCCAGTAGCAAAAACTTAACCAAAGAGAATTCAAGTAATTTCTCCTTAGGGAAATACCTTGATGTTATCATAACTGAAAGTCGATTAGAACAGTGCTCAGTTAACCTTGCCTCGCTCGAGTTTGATATGCTTTCTTACCGCTGCAGAGGGATAGACAGATTTTCTTACCGCTTGAAAGGGAGGGATTGGTTTTATTACCGCCGGACTTGAATGAAGCGCTTCCTTCGGTCTCTCTAATCCACTCTTTAGATCAGATCGCTTTCGCAATTCTTGGCAATTCGGTTGGCTCGCTCTTAGAGCTTTACTTCTCTCCCCTTGAGGGGGAAGGGGGTGGGAGCTATCTGATTCTTTTTAAAGTAAAGCTACTAGTTGTGAGCTAGGAGACCGTAGCTCGTGTTGAGGTAATGAAATTGTCTTGTCAGTTCCTGTTCTCCCTTTCCAGCTATCGAGTAGTTTCTCCCTTTCCAGCTATCGAGTAGTAGACCTTAGCTCGAGTTGAGGAAAGGGTACTCGACTTGGCAGTGACTGAGCTAACGAGTTGTAGTTTCCTTCTTCGAGTGGAGCTAGAACCCGCTTGAAGGGGGGCAGGGGAGTCACCTTTTCTTAATAGGAAGGTAGCTCTTTTCTTGTAGCTGAGCTAGTACTTCTAGTAGGGGAAGAAGTAGGAGTAGTTCTTCTATTAGCTGATGAGCTAGTATGAGTGGTTAGTTCTTGTACTGTATTTATATAATTGTATGAGCTATTTACTTGTTGTATGAGTTACTTGTTCTATTATAGTAGCTTAGCTCTTAGTAGCTGTTCTATATTAGCTAGCAGTATGAGCTTTACTTGTAGCTCATAACGGTTAGCTGTAGTTGTCTGATAGAAGGCTACGAGAATTTATTCTACTTTGCAAGGGCAGTGTAGCTTGTTTGACTATAGGGCTAAAGGTATCCTCGTAGTAAATACCGGCACAGTTCGTGTAGTTCTTTCACTAGCAGCCACGATAAATTGGAAATTATACCGTTAAAAACGCTTGCTTTCCTCCATGGATACCTTCAGGAGGAAGTGTATATGCAACAACCAAAGGGATTTGTGGATAAGCAAAAGCCCAACTATGTTTGCAAACTCCGGAAAGCCATTTATGGTCTCAAACAAGCCCCTAGAGCTTGGTTTTCAAAGTGGAAGGGTGTTGTTGTAAGCAAAGGCTACAACCAAAGTGGTTCAGATCCTTTAAACTTCATAATAAAAAATCCTACAGGTATTTGTCTTATTTTGCTATATGTGGATGACATGATTGTTACAGGATGACTTGAAGGAAATTGAGAATATGAAAATACAGCTTTCAAAGGTCTTTGATATGAAGGATCTAGGTAATCTCAGAGATTTTCTGGGACTCGAAGTGGGGTGCACCTCAAAAGGAAGAATCTTGTCACAACAAAAATAGACCCTATATATTCTTGCAAAGTTTGGCATGACAGACTCTAAACCCATTGATACCCCAGCTGAGGTCAATGCCAAGCTAAGAAAAGATGACGGATAACCCTTAAAGGACGTCACCACCAGATACCTGAGTTTATGTGGGGCATTGCAATACTTAACCTTTACCAGGCCAGACATCACTTATGCTGTAAACAAGGTATGTCAATTTATGCCAAGCCCCAGACAAGCACACCTCTTCGGTTCACCTAGATTCCTTGCTTCCACTTGGCCGGGAGCTAATACCGGGTGGGTCAAAATGGGATATGTTTCCATTCCCCCCGATCTGTTGCACTCATTACTCCTTCCTCCCCCGGCGTCTGTCGGAGAATCCAATTTCTTCGGGGGCATCCGAATCTGATCCATTCACCAATCATCCATAGCATCTATAGGAAGGGTTGTAGGGCCAATGGGAACGTTCAATAAGTCTATTGGAATGGGCTCTGTATCAATAGAATCTCATCACCCATACATAACGAATTGGTTGGTATGGTATATTCATATCAGAACATATGCACAGTCAGAACGAAAATTCTGATCGGGGAATAAAATGGATTTCTGGATGGCTTACAGAAAAAAGGTTTCGGTTATTGGGGAATAATCAATATACTTATAATGTTTAATCAGGATCAACTAGGACAGAAAGACAGCATTGGATCGAACTCTTCTTTGGTGTTAAGGTAATAGCTATGAATAGTCATCGACTCCCGTGAAAGGGTAGAAGAATGGGACCTATTATGGGACATACAATGCATTACAGACGTATGATCATTACGCTTCAACCGGGTTATTCTATTCCACCTCTTATAGAGAAAATAACTTCAATCAAAATACTTAATAAGACGACACTTATACAACACTTCTACCCCGACCCGAGCACACGCAATGGAGCCGTAGACAGTCAAGTGAAATCCAATCCACGAAAGCATTTTTTAGACGGAAAAAACCTCATGCAGATCTAAGCTCTCGAAAAACCTTCCTTCTTCTACTATTGATCTTGTCGGCTAGCTCTATTCTAACTTGACTGACTTTCCTCGGTTCTTGCCTTCCAAAAACGATTGAATTTCTCCTTCCTCCCGCTCGTAGATTAACGTTGTCAGTTGCGGATGACATTTCTCTTCTGTCTTCTTCTTTCTTTCAGACCCTGGCTAATGTGGTTGGTACGCAATCTCGGGTTCCATACTCGGGTTACCAAGCGAAGCGCTCGGTCCAGTTCTAAGGCTAGGTCCAGCCCCAAAACTATCTCCGGTTCCAACGCTTCAGGCATCAGGCTCAGGGAAAGCAGATTAGTTCGGTTCACTAGGCGAAGGCGAAGCAGAAGTCGTAAGACGCTTTCGTCACATAGAATTAGAGCTACTCGCATGAAAACGAACTACTCGCTAACAAAGACTTGCTTTTGCTTTCCCTAAAGACATTCAAGTCTCGTCTTGTCCAACGCTGGTGCAAATTGAGATCAAGAACAACGTTCGGTCGGTTCAGAAAGAGATTGGGTCGGAAAATCCACCTTCTTCCCGGGCGAACTCCCCGGAGAATGCTTCCCAGGCGAATAAACCTTCCCCTGTGGACTTTCCAGAAGAATTTGAATCAGGCGAGTCAGCTTCCTCAATTGCAGTTGAAGAATCCGGTTCATCCGTTGAATAAGCAGACAAATCCGCTTTCTCAGAATCAGTTAAATTAGAAGAATTCATCCATTTCTTAAGAAAAGTGGGCGTCATCGTCATTTGAAGCGTCCAATGGAGAATTGACTATCTAATCAGCGGAACGCGGCTTAAAACGATGATTTAAGGGCCGTTTCTCGATTTGGAGACTTCGATTGAGATATCCCCCGCGGGTATGGTACCTTTTCCATTGACTTCTCGACTGCTTCATCGGAGGAAGAATCAGGTGAAGAAAGCCGGTTTTGTTGGTGAATCACCCTTTCCCCTTGGCTTCTCCGCTTAGTTGGACCTGGCTAAGCCTATTGAAATCTCGCTCGCTTGGAACAGAACTATTTAAAGCTAACGGCCGCCGCCTTGGAATCAGTTCTCCTAACGTCAGGCTCGGAATTAAGGGAACTAGGCGTGGTTGTAAATCCTTGACTCTTTGACTCATGGGTTGAAAAGAAAATCAATGTCGTGGGTTGGAATGGAAATTCAATCAATGGGTTGCGCCGCTGTAGAATGAAGTCAAGTAAGTACTATTTAGTGAAAGCAAGAAATGAGATTGTAATTTAGTTTATTATTGAACTTATGAGCGTAAGGGATCCCCCTGCCTCACCGGATGAGGGGAGCCCGACTGGTAACTCCTTCATTCACTGTTAGGTAGTCTCCCTTCTTATATGCACTACTTCCTATTTGATTGGAATTTTTGTTCTTACTTGAAGGTTGGTCGTAGATCTCTTCTTTTGGAAGTTGGCTGTGGCTTTATTTCCTTACTGTAAGTTATGACCAAGGAGGTAAGGAAGTTAAAGGGCAGTCCTAGCCCTAAGATATCTTTCATTATACCGAGAAATACCGGAAAGATCAAATTGACAACACGCAAAAGCCCCTTACGATACTTCGAAGACTCGCCTCTTCTGATCGTAGACCACCCTTCTCTTTTTCATGATCTTTGAGGGCAGCCTCTGTTTCCGTGGCAACGGCTAAGAGCTCTCCCAGTGTTTTAAGCTTCAAGCCCACCAGCTTCAGGCGTGGCTTAGAGTTCAAATTCATTCGACACATGTCAGTTAGACTCTCGTGGGAGTGTGGCTCTGGGCATTTTACTGCCAACGCTCTCCATCTTTTAATAAAGGAATCGACTGAATCATTGTGCGCTTGCTTAGTGGCACACAGCTGGGCAGTGGTGGATTTATCGTCCTTATCGAAAAAATGCGTAAGGAAGCGGAGTTGACTCATCCGCCCACGAATTTATGGTTCCAGCAGGCAACCTGGCATACCAATCGAATGCAGTCTCGCGGAGGGTGCTTACGAAAAGACGTATCATCAAAGCGTCGTTTCCGGCAATGCCCCCAGTCAATGCCTTAAAATGACAAATATGCTGCCTAGGGGACCCTCTCCCGTCAAAAGACTGCAGGTTGGGTTGTTTGAACTTGGGAGGAAAGGCCACTGTTTCCATGTAAAGGGGTATGGCGCGACAATCCCTTTTTGCTGCATTTTACTTTCTTCATTCAACTGAGAGAGAGTCTGTTGAAGATCCCTCCGCCCTATTAGTAAAGCTACTTGATCATCTTCAGATTGGCGTATCTCCTTGTTCTGCCTTGTCTTTTGAGCAAATAATAGCTCGCATAGCTTCTTTAATCTTCATCATCTTATCTAGCCTTTCCTCGATACTTTTGTTGAGTTTGGCTATGGCTTCTTTAGGGGATATTTCGTCTTCGTTGGTTACAAAAATGAAAGGGAAACTGGAAAGGACTAAAAAGAAAGTCTTAATCTCAAAGTGTTACTCTTTAGGGCATTTTGAAATACCCTGAGCGTGCATCTGACCTATTTAAGAAAGTAAAAGCAACCATCCCGACCTTAGGACGCCCTGCAAAGGCTTGTCTGAGCTATCCCCTTTCCTGGATAAGAGTCAAGCTACTACTTATACCTGCGTCTCCGGCCGATACAAAAACTATTCTCTTGCCACGAGCCATACCTACTGACTGCTCTATGCTCCCGAAAGCTGGAAACGAGAACTTGTGAACTCAGAAACTCCTACTTCGAGCTTCCATTCCTCAAGACGAGTGATGACCGCCTACTACTCATAAAAGAAAGAGTAGCTAGACGAATTGAGAGTCTGTGCTCAAAAGATATGAAAATTACATCAAAAGCAAAGTTTCAGGTAGATTGTCAAATTAAGTAACTAACCCTATTATTAATGTTAACGCTCTCCTTCGTAACGCCGTCTCCAAAAGCCTCTCTCTCATTTGCGCTTCTTAATCCGTTCCCCATAGTCTGCATCCTTACAAAAAGGTAACGGATGAAACAAACACCCTGACGATATTTTCCGCTTTATTTCCCTGTAGTAGCTGTCCGCAGCAGATGCTTTCTGGCTGGGACAGGCTCCTGGCTGGTAGGTCACTCAACCACTTTTGTGGCGTCCTGTCCTGGAGGAAGTACTACTTCTTGTTTGTAGGAGCCGTTGTCAAACAATAGATAAATATATATATATATCTATCACGCTACCTCACCTAACGAAGAAGAATAGGGGTATAGTATAAGTTATGGAGTGATTATTCCCTTTATGCACATTCCTAGTTACCGAAAGAAAGAAAGAGAAGTTGCTCGAGCATATGGAGGTACTTACTCTTCGTGAAACACTGTGATGGAGTTCATTCACTATATTTCTTTTTTTCCCGTGCTTGGCTTTATGTCCCCACTGGCTTACGCCTTAGATACCTGGCTAGTTACCGCTAGTTACCGAAAAAGAAAGAGAAGTTGCTCAAGCATATGGAGAAGGTACGTACTTACTCTTCGTGAAACACTTCGTGAAATAGGGGCCATTAAAACACTTTCCTGGAGCCTCTTATGGAGTTATGTTTTTTTATTCTCTATCTAGATGTCGGAGAGAGCAGCTACATTTCTTTTTATTGGTTGAGGGTGCTCTTGTCGTTAAGAAATCTCCTGCTTACCAGTAAATATCCTGTTTAGAGGTTTAAAAATAGTGTTTCCAGAGAGAAAAAATGGAAATTGAATCATCATAGCCCCGAGCTACCCATTGTTTTGGGGAGGTTGATCGAACCATCCGAATGACCCACGAAGCCTTGAAGCTTTACGATAGGTACCATACCTAGGGTAAATTACAATGACTAAACCATAGGTAGCGTACCCCTATGGGTGGGTGGATTGCATGGCTGGGATTACTTATTGCTTTAGGGCATGGCTGGCAGCAGGTCTGATGTCTCGGAATGGATATAGGGAGGGGTGGTTAGAGAGAACCCGCTTTGTTTAGGTATTTGAGAGAGAACGAACCCACCCGATTAGAGATGAAATTGTACGAAGGTACCGGTAGGTTATCCCAATTATGGGCTATCCCCAAGTTGCAATTCTAGAGTAAATCAGACGTAGGTGATTTATAGGTTTAAATTCATTTTACCAACCCGTGAACCAACCCCATAAATTCATCCGCTATTGCAGGACTCAACTCACTAGCGTCTCTTGCATGACCAACCCCGTTTTAAGACAAGGTTTATCGATGCATAGAACCTTGCCAGGTGAGCTGCCCCTTAACACCTTTAGCTTGCCTTACAAAGGAGAAGCAATATTCACCGCCTTACAACCTGCTACATTACTGCTTGATACACACTTGCCCTGCCCGAGATACAACGCCTAACTGGCTCGCTACACACCCAATATTTGTTATTAGCCTGATTGGTCATTACGCGCCTGCTTAATAAACGCTTTATATACGTTGTATACGTTGCAGCCAACAAAGGAAAGGGAGTGGTGCCGAGGTAAAGCTAATTGGATTAGAGAGGAGTGATGTCCGAACCGCTCGCCCGACAGAAAGAAGGGTTTCGGGAGTCAATTGCTTGGAAGGAACCACCACCATAGGCTATCTTAGGGATGGATAGACGTGGACGGATTAAGGATGAAGGAGATGCCAAACTAGCGAAAGTCTTCGGGGCCAATTGGAAGGAAAGAAAGAAAGATGAGGGATTTACATTTATATTATTCGGATCGGAGCCCGGGTAACACGTATTGCCTCAATGAGGGAGGATGCCTATGCCTGCCTGGTAGGCATGCTCGTAAGTAATATGCCTGGCTGGTAGGCCACCTACCTAGCTACCTACAGGCGCACGTGCTGCCATGCCTACCCTCTGATACTTACATGCTTACCCACCCATAGGCCCTATATATGCTCGCTCCCTCTGGAGGCACTCATGACATGCCTTCCTTCCCTCTGGCATAGGCACCCAACCTACCATCCATGCTACAGGCTAGGCATACCACCTGGCCATTACTTAGGCATACCACCTGGCCATTACTTAGGCATACCACCTACCCAGCATATTACGCATACCACGCCTACCTTAGCATATTACTTATGATGCCTACCCTAGCATACCAGGCAAGGCTGCCTACCCTAGCGATGACTTGGGGCAAGGCAACCTACCTGGATATTAGTGAAAAAAAGAATATTGCCCTAGCCATCAAAGAGGTCGGGGATCTTTGGGATCTTTGCTAACTACCTCTACTACAGATCGGGTAACTAGCCAAGAAGGGATTGAAGAGGAGTTTTTTCATCATTATCAAATGGTTTTTCAATCACAAGGTCAAACTGAGGAACGTAAAGTGGCCATGCAAATCTGGACGTAGTGACGCGACACCTCTCTAAGGAACAAACAAGGGTGTGCGAGCAGGGACTGACTCTTGATAGGATGATAGCAGCTCTAATGGAAATGGTTGATGACAGGTCTCTTGGATTGGACGGGTTCCTGTGGGAGTTATACAAAGCATCGCAAGACATTGTCGCGTCCAATCTGCTAGAGGTGCACAAGGAAGCAATTAAAAAGCAAACCTTGAGTGCTAGTATCAACCATGGTCTCATCATATTCATCCCAAAACCTAGTAACCCAAAGCTTCAAATTAATTGGAGATCGATAACTCTATTAAATGTATCTTACAAGATCTTGGCCAAAGCCCTGGAGTTCCGCTTAAAGCATACTCTAGCTAAGATTGTTGGACTTGAGCAAACATGATTTCTTATATCAGATAAGATAATTTTATTAACATCCACCAAGTGACCACAGATGGGTCAATGCGAGTGGTCAGTACAATAGTATCAATACACTGTGGGAGCGTAAGGGCCACTCCTATCAAAATACCAGAAGGAGATCTAACCTAAGATCGAAACTCTGATAGCTAGGATAGAAAGTGTTGCCAAAGAATCTGGAGTGATACATGCACTGCTAAGGGCCAAAGCCGCAGAAGCCAGCCAAAACTCCCGAGAGGGATGCCTCGGAGGAGGGTACAAGGGGAAGGGAAGAGACAGCGGGGACTCAGCAGCAGGGGGAAGGGAAGATTCTTATCGACTGCCCCGAGAAAGACCTATTGTTTACTGCTGAGGAGAGTATTGTGGACCGCCCGGAGAGAACCTATTGTTGTAGTTGACCGCCCGGAGAGATACGACATCTTTTTGACTGCCCGAACAAAGCAGCAGCCATCGCGCAGAGAATATCTTCTTTATCCATGTTTACTACCTACTAGTCCAGTGAGTGGAGAACCTATTCATTACGCATGCCAACCAAGACTATCCAACCAACACTATTTAGACTCTTTAATTACGTTCACATACCAATGGAAATTCGAGTCAACTGCATCGTATTACAAGCATGCATACATATTTGGTCTTTGCAACAAGCTGGTATGTATGTGTAGCCCGGAAACCTCAGTGATATACGTGTCCCAAAGATAGGCTTTACTTCGAGTGGCATGGGTTGGATTAATCGATGGATGGATCACTAACAAATTCTGGTTCTCGTCACTACTGGTCAAGATAAAGTACATTAGCTTATTATACGATGCTAGCTTGACATGTTGGCTGCTCATTTCGATGCGTGTTACAAGCTATAAAGTATAAATATCAATGCGAGGAATCGAAGATACTTACCTTCTCTTGCTATTATAATACTCAGCATGCTAGGAACTACTATGTTTATATTTGATATAGTAGAATTCCTACTATAGTAGAGCAGATAGTATCTTAGAACATATAATTACTGCTGAGGAGAAGTCAGAAAGTAGATAGAGAATAAAAACACGATAGAGACATGCCCCTGTATCCAGACCTTCAAACCAGCTACAACCGCCCTTAGACCTAAGATTTTATTAATAAGTGCCCCCGTGCTACCATAGCCGGATAACGCACATCTCTATGGGAATGAACAACAGAAACAACGCGCTACTATATAAGATCCCCGCTTTATAACTATAGTAGATAGATAGTCTAGTCTTTAGTCAATCTCATGTCTATTCAGGAGATAGCTTCAGATCTCTAGGTATGCTTAGGATCTATTTAGATATCCTGCCCTTATCACTCAACAACAACTAGGAGATAGAAAGGTAGGAAATATAAAGGAGATAGACAGTGACCCTGTAGAAATAGTTCATCAAGGAACAGAGGAGCTTCAACGAACAACCCTGGGTTCATCATTATAGCTCTTCGTTTCATTTATTCTCTTTAGGAATTAAGATTCCGCTGTATAGATCTTGTGTATCAGTATATTTGAAAGATTAGAACTTCCTATATATAGTAGAAGGCTTCAATCAATATATTTATGCCATATATAGTAGAGACCCAGATTCTAGGAAGATGAGAAGCTGTGTTATACTATATTAGGTCTTGTTCTTAAAGTATAAAGAGCAGGAGTCTATAACAAATCTAGAACTATAGGAATCTCTATAGCTCCTTACTTATGAGGAATATCTAGAGCTCCTTATGCCCTTATGTAGGTATTAGATTAACAGTTGAAAGAGTAGGAATAACTCAATCTCTCACTATGCGCTAACTGTAGGAATTACTCTTGGGATATCTAACTATCTATAACGCATAACCCATAGCCCTTTTCCTTTGGGCCTTCTAGCTATTCTTTTTTAAATGGTTGGCCTAGGAACTCACACAGGGATCAAACACAGATTGAAACCACGGAGAAACCAAGGGAAACCCGACTCTTCCACTTCTTCCTACAGATTCTCACACCTAGGATATATTCTCTCCGAGGGAGCCTCTTCACAAGGAACCAGACCCGTTAACCTTATGACTAGGAAAGCGTTCATAGATAGAATGTTGCTCCTCCGGAGAGCGAGGAGTTATCCACCTTGTACAGACGTTTATCCTCCAGAGAGGTTTAGGATTAGTCCACGATCATAGGAAGGAATCCTTCTCGCCTTAAGAAGTTAAGATAGTTATTATTTGAAAGAGCAGCAGGATTAGGAATGTGAAAGAGCAGGATTAGGAAATTCAGATTGTTGTTATCTTTAAAGAGTAGTTTAGATTCTTAGATGAGAACCATTAGGAGTAGACTTCTCTTTAAGAATAGATGTCAAAGCATAAATATTAAGTATAGATAATATAGAGGATAAGTATAGAGGATATAGAGGAAATCTCTGACTAACTACTCACTATTATATCTCTAACAACAAGGATAAATACAACCTCATACTACTGCAATCCTAATATAAGCTCTAACAACAGGTTCTATAGGAGATCCATGAGAACCTCGACACCACGTAGAGATGTTCTAACGTATAACCAACCTCAATATCAAGCTCTAACGGAAGGAACCCTCTTACTGAGATATAACAGCTATATGTATCTGAGATCTCAAAGGTCGCAGTAAAAAAAATACCTCAGAAACAGAGTAAGAGACCTGCTGTTCCACAGAATAAATCAGCAATCAAAGCACCTGAAAAAGGACAGAATAAGCAAGTCAGTAAAGCTGTTGTAGAGGCGGAAAAAGCAAGTGAACCTTTCAGTCTGGAGCACGAAATTGGTAAGATAAAGATCCCGATTCCTTTAGTTTCATTAATGAAAAATAAGGCATATAAGGAATCCATTCTGAAGTTACTACAGCCCTCTGTGTCTGATCATGCTTCTTACGCTGTAAACCTCCAAGATGAAAACCCTACTGTTGTAATTGGGCCTATGGTAGAAAAGAAAGATGAGTCATCCCCGCCTTTTTACATTTCCTTAAATATCCATGAAAAAATGCTGCATAACTGTCTGTTAGACTCTGGAGCTTCCCATAATTTGATGCCCAAAAAAGTCATGGATGAATTAGGGTTAGAAATGACAAAGCCATACCATGACCTGTATTCCCTTGATTCTAAAAGGGTGAAATGCCTGGGGGTTATAAAAGACCTTGTTGTTTCCTTAACCCAACTCCCCATGATAAGTTTGGTCATGGACATAGTAGTAGCCGATATTCCTCCTAAATTTGGGATGCTTTTCTCTATATCTTGGCTTAATAAACTTGGGGGAACCTTACAAATGGACATGTCCTATGCTACCATTCCTGTATTTGGGGGGGAATCTAGGAGACTTTACAGAGAAACTCAGTTGGCTTACATTGTAAGTGATGGCAAAAATCCAGCAAATCATCCAGTTTATGCCATTGATCAAGACTTGGGAGCATGTATTCTGCAGATTGATGATTCTGTCCAGAACTTTTTACAAGTAAAAAGACAGGTTTCAGAAAAACAGCAAGAAGATGGTAGAGTACGTCTTTGGAGGATGTATTTTGATGGTTCATCCTCTAGAGAAGGTGCAGGTGCAGGAGTGGTCTTAATTTCCCCATCTAAGGAGGTAACTACTCTGTAATACAAACTTTCATTTTATACAACTAACAATATTGCAGAGTATGAAGCTCTTATTTTGGGGCTTAGAGCAGCAAAGGAAATGAAGATTGAAGGGTTTACAGTCTTTGGGGATTCAGAATTAGTTGTCCAACAAGTCAGAAATTTGTACCAGACCAAGCAGTCAAGATTGAAAGCTTATAGAAACGAGATATTGGACTTGATTGATAACTTCTTCCTTGCTTTCAACATTAATTTCATTCCCAGAAGTGAAAATCAGCAGGCAGATTCATTGGCCATATCAGCAAGTAATTTAAGACCTCCTCTGCCTTTTAAATTAAAGTCTGATGTTTCATTAAGGTGTAGACCCAGTATCCCTTATAATGTAAAATATTGTCAAGTATTTCAAGATGACTGTGAATTGAAAAGGTTTTTAGTTATAATGCGTACTTTCACCAATCCTCATTTTTAAGGTATGATGTGTACTTTCGCCCAGCCAAGGCCAAAGCCGAATAAAGTAGATGTAGAATAGATGTAGAGTTAAGTAGAATATCATAGTAAATAAAGGGCCTTTCAGTACCTTATATATGAGATTCTTGATCGAATAGCAAGCTGGGCGGAGCAAAGCTCAAGACCGATGCAGCGCCCTGCTCTTGCTCATTGTTCTCCGGGGAAAGAAAAGAAATAGGGAACTTCTCATTGATTTGATCGTGGCAGGTTATACCGAGACCTTCTACTATAGGGGGAGGGGCGATAGGACCAGCAGAATTGGTGTGTTTAGGTTCGTTTTCACTTACCGGGTGAAAATGATAGGGTTATACCTGAGTGAGCTTTTAGAGAAGAAGATAGTGTGAGTTAGCTTTGAGGGAAGGAAGAAAATAGTAAATGATAACATAACCCTTATAGATAGCTCAGGGTTGGTCCTAAGTGAAAGTGGAAAAGAGAAAGTAGACCTACCCTATATTTCTTCCCCTCAAAGATATAGCTCAGGTAAGGTCCTTAAAAAAGGCTATTTCTTCCCCTCAATGGCATAATCTCAGATATAATGTGAATGAATGAACTTAGCGATCGAATGACTTAAATCTGAAATCGCAGAATCTCATATTATATAATGAAGAACTTCAAGAACTTAGCGATCGACTCGTTATTACATATATAATTAAGGAAAGATGGATGGATTGAGGGATGGAGTGAGCGATTGACTGAGTCATTGAGGGATGGAGTGAGCGATTGATTGAGCGATTGATTCGTCTCACCTGCCTGCTCGTTGGGGGCCTGCCTGCTCGCTGTTGGAAGGGCTACGGAATATATTGATTTCAGTGCGAAGCCGCCGCCTTTTTATTTTAATCCTTCATAATCATTCAATTGAGCCGAGATATATCCTTCTTCTAATTCTGCCATTGCAGAGCGGGGAAAAAACCAGAACTCCAAGTGCATTTTGGAGAAAATAACCGCATGTCTTTGTACCCACGACTAAAAACAAACTGTCTCCAATCTCTTTATATAGCCAGGATACACAGCGGAATTTTGCAGACAAAAATGATTCTAATTACCTGTCTCACATTCGGCGGTAAGAGTTTCATCAATTTTCACTGACATAGATTCTTATTCAATGATAAGAAGGAAATGAAACAGAAATGATTACTAAAGGTAAATCCAAGTCAATTTTCCCCATGTCTCCCATCATCAATGGGATTGAGATAAAGATCATAGAGTAAACTGAATAATTTGCGATCTGGAATCTCTTTTGGTACAATACCGGGACAAGATTTGATCCGCTATGTCTAAATAATATTCACACACACATAGTTAAGAGATGGTTCAGATCCAACCATTTAAAGTTTCGTTACTCCGATCGTTACTCCAATCGTTATTGGCTTCGGTACCCAACCCGGAACTAGGATCGGCAGAAATAGATGATATTGGGTACAACCTCCTTCCTCCCTTGCGATCGTTCTTTTATCGCCTGCGGATGAGAAAAATGAAGTTCTGGTAGAGACAGCCGAACCAAACATCCAAGCATAAAGGTATGGTTAGCAGCGTAGTTATTTAGGAATTCGGATATGGCAGAACGAAGTACAGGTTTTCCAATGGAGCGGACCAGGCAGCACCAATGAGTACTAGGAATGACGGGAAAGTACGCTCTACGCTCGGGCCCCAGCATGTTCCGGGAAAAGCTCCGTACGTATGCCGAGAGGGCCTTTCGGAAGATCTAGCTATTGCGTCTCTTGGAGCAGTCGCGAGTACCAGGATCAGTTGCGTAGGTGCGTAGGCAGATCATTCAGTAGTACTTCGTGGTTTCGGTGTTTCCTCATGTTCATTTTTTGCACTCACAATCGCTCAGAACGGATAACAAATACGGTGTTCTAAAGAGAGCTCCGTCACACACGTTTTACTCACTCTTAAGCTTAAGTAACTCTCATGGTTGGATAGCAATCTCACTTGGTCATCTTCCCTAGGAGCTTCGTTATCAGTTGGGGCCCGCTTCGAGAGAAAGGTTGGTTACGGCGAATCCAACTATCTAAGCTGGGATGGGGGATCTAAGGGACCGTTCTAAACCAATAATCTTTCTATGCCGGGTGGGTTCGGTGATAAAGCTTCTGATTGATGCCTGCCCCCCCTTATTAGAGTCATTAGAGCTTTTGGACCAACCTAATTCACCTGTACTAACATAATTCACTGAAGAAACAATAGATATACGGTGTGTTGTAACCTGTGTTGTAACCATCGAACGAATGGTGGACTGGGGCAATCGAGCGGGAACAAGGCTATATTACGTAGAAATAGATATACCATGAAGGGTGGGCTCATCCCCAAATCTATAGAAACCAGACCCTAAATATCCCCGGAAACCAGGCAATATTCAGACCTAATCCCCGGCTACCTAATCCCCGAAACAAGGCCAAACAAGCGCATATTATATATGAAAGGCTATATTATGTAGAAAGCTATATGTATTCTCGGAAACAAGGGAGAAAGCTATATCCCCGAATACCAGGCCATAACGAAAGCTACCCGATCAGTTGAAAATGGATCAGATCTACTTTATCAGCTGAAGACTACTTTTGATCCTGTTGAAGATGGATCAGATTTATCTGATCCTGCCGATTGATCCTGCTGAACTGAAGATGGATCAGCGATAAATGTATATGATATACCTTCCTAATCTAACTCCCGAAACAAGGCTTAGTCATCTTCGGAAACCCTAATCTTTGGCCGGAAACAAGGCTTAGTAATCCCTCGAACCAAGGCCCACCTCTATTATTGGAAGTCTCTAGTCTTTCCTAGAGTAAGTCTTTCCATCCAGTAGATGGGAGGCGTAAAGGAAGATCTCAATACGACTTCCTCGAACTAAAGCATCTTCCTCGAACAAAGATCAGTGCCCTACATGGATGGTAATTGTTAGTGCCACTTACGGCCTTACCGCTCAGTGATATAACATCCCGCTACTGCCTAACAGCTCCCGCTGGTAAAAGCATGAGTGCAATTTGTGACCCCGCCCTTTCTACGCTGGCCGGTTCAAAGAGCATCTACATCCCGGCTGGTTCAAGGAGCATACCGGAATATAGAGATGAGTGCTAAACCGCTACAAAGGCCATTTTAACGCGCTGTATGGCCACTTTAACCCTTTTCAAGTACGAAGCCTTATCGGGCATATGGACTGGAATTTGTTGTTAGCGAAGACCATCGTAGATCTTTCTGTCTGGCTTTACCTCGCCTTTTGGTTGGATATTTTGAAGATGTCATGAG
>Ga0224573_1000041_pt1 | contig 16943 bp, 9 predicted proteins | sample CRU1metagenome_FD_189088 | JGI IMG/M metagenome (GOLD analysis project Ga0224573, IMG submission 189088) | Spruce roots microbial communities from Bohemian Forest, Czech Republic - CRU1 | ecosystem: Host-associated > Plants > Roots > Unclassified | place: Czech Republic: South Bohemian Region... | reverse complement strand
ACTTTCTCCGTGATCCGTGAGAAGAAGTATTGTTTTTCCCTTCCCCGCTGCGGGAAAGCTACTTCGTTCCTCGCCCCTTTTGGTCGAGTCACTTAACGTACCTAAAGAGTAACACTTTCTTTTTAGTCCTTTATGAACACCCTAAAGGTACGAAGTCGCTCCCCTGAGGTACGAAGGGGAGGGGATAGATACATTCAGGGATAAGAGGAGCTAGGTTGAGCCATTCACCCAGGTAGTGCCCATTCCCCTAACTCTTTTCTATACCCATTTAAAGTTCCCACCGGAAAATAGAGATAGGATATGCTTCCTAGTTGCCACGATCACAAGATATTGATTTAGTTTTAAAGTTGTCAACAGACGAGAGAAGAGATGTCCGCAGAGAAGTCCGCCGGACGACGAGAAAAGATGTCCCCGTTCAACAATCATGGCCGTTCCAACCATACCTGCCTGTTCCAACCATACCCGAGAGATAAGAGTTACCCTAGCTAGAAAGATTTCCCCATCACTGGCCGACAGGAGGAGAAAGGAACACATCACTAGCCAAGAGGAGGGATAAGGAGGAACCTATTGAGCCAACATAACCGAGAGATGATAAAGACCCCAGAGCGAACGGCCTCTTTGTGTAGTGAGTAGTGAATGTAATGCAGTGAGTGAACGGCTTCGTGTGAATGGCTTCTTTGTGTGGTGGTTTCTGTGAACGGCTTCGTGCAGGCAGTGAATAAATGGTTTTTGTCTCTTTCTGTGAATGGCTTCTTTGTGTGGATGGCTTCTGTGAACAGATTCTATGTGAGTTCCCCAAGTTCTCCACCAGACGAGATATCAATTGAGTTCAAGTTGCCAACAGGCGAAAGAATAAATATGTACCCCTCCCTACAGATGAGATTAAGCCATGCTTGTTTACTTACGAGCATATCGATTGAGTTAGTTCAACGGATTGGATTGAAACCTTAATTTTTGATATGAGGCTGCCGGCCGGATGGCGCGGACAGAGGGCACGGATGAGGCGGTTGTAGCCCCCAGCGTTAGGTGGCAGGTAGCACCCATTTCCTAAACTACCTCTACCCATTCCAAGTACCCACCAGAAGACGAGATAAGAGATTTCCGCGCCGAGCCGGAGACAGTCAGTGACAGAAGGTGGTCATTATAAGCCGGTCCAGTGACAGAGGGTCATTGTAAGCAGGTATCATTGTCAGCCGATACTCTTTACCAGCCAGTCATTGTCAGGAGGTCATAGTAAGTCAGTAATAGCTGGGCTCAGATCATGGGCTCGGTTACTCAACTTGGATACTCGAGCTGGGCTACTTGGAACGGCTACCGGTTAGATAAAACCTTCTAATTCGCTGGTTTTTATAAATACAATTGCTTCTTTTAGGGAACGATAACGCACAGCTCATCGGAACACTTTAGTGGAGTTTCTTCTTGATGATATATACCCTTTCAGAACGTTTATTTATGATAACCGGTATTTTGACAAGCATTGATGTCAAGCGTGCGTAGTCCTTCCTTATGGACCACCCATAGCCACGGAGTTTAGGTTAGTAGCTCAAGGGCCAATGGCACGGATGATGGTGTAGCAGTGTGTGTTAGGTGCACCCATTGAGCATTGAGAAAAGGTATCTGCTTTGCGGGTTCTTAAGCTGCTTACCGGGATATGCCGCCAGAGGTGTTGTCTTCGAAGGTGGACCGAGAGAAGGGACTACTTGTGTTGCTGGCCGGTTGAAGAATTGACCAGAGGTATTGCAAAGGTGGGCTGCTTGCCGGTTTCACGCTTGCCCTCTTGTTTGGGGTTGATCGCTACCGATTGACCGAGTCAAACAATCACTACAGCTCGATTTTACGCCCCGCATTACCTGCCATACCTGGATCGGAAAAGGCAACAACTTTGCTTACAACAGATTCAAAAAACAGCGTCATTCATGGACCGAAGGCGCTCTCCTGAGGTATGAGGGGGAGGGGCGAGGTACGAGCCGCTCGACCGTATGGGAGAGGGTTTTTGTTAATTAACATGCTATTTCGAGGAGTACGAGGCATAAATCATCAGCGCAGTAAACTGTATTTTATTCGCTATAAAATATAGCCTTTCAGAACGTTTCTCTAGTATAAACGATTTCGCCAAGCGTGCATAGTCCTTGCCTTCTTGACTCAATCCCCCCGCTTTCAGTTCATCCACACATTATGCCTTCTGGAACCAATTCTAAAGCCTCATCTGCTTTATTGATTTATAATATTGAGGAGAGGAGGGATCATATTGTTGGAAGTGAGGCGGCAGTACAACGGACGGACGAATTAATGCTTGAGTCTCATTGGCAGCCTTACCAATCGATATGGAACTGGGTGGGTTCCTACACCTACTCACCTAATACCCTTTCTTTCACTTACCCTTCTGGAACACAGTTACTACAGATACTCACTGCGCCTACTCACCGGGCGGGGATACACGTTGTACACAATGATGAGGCTGGTTACACGTTGCAGGGCACATGATGCATCATTATGTTACATGATGAGCTACGATCCGCTTTATGTTACACGATGAGGTTCCACGAGATTAGGGTTACACAATTAGGGTTAGGGTAGTGAAACAAGGGTTACGCAATATGAGGAGGGTTCCGCGAAATGAGGATTACACAATGCTGGTTCGATGCTTGAGGTACGATGAGGTTGCCACGATGCTTGTCCAGTTCGATTTTGTTTATTTTTATTGGCGTTGGAAATGGCGTTGGAAACGGTGATCACAATGAACAATGGCAATGGCGTTGGCAAGGGCAGATACACATCAAACTTCTAGACGATGCTTAGGAGCAGAGTGAATGCTAATGAATGATTGATGGTGCTACATAAAAGTGAAAGAGCTTATTGTTGTATAATAACATATATAATGAAACCTGTAATATTCTCATATCATTTCTCGATGGCTCGGATCGGCAAAGGCAACAAGTTCGCTTTGAACAGATTTAAAAAACAGCGTCATTCAATGGACGGAGCCGCTCGACCTTCGGGAGAGGGTTTTGTTTACTAATTTAGCTCCTTTTTTGGGGGTCTTATGGGCAATCACTCATCGGAGCTCTCAAAGGGATTTGCTCTTTACTGAACTATACCCTTTCAGAAAGTTCTATATAATTCGATGGATAGAATCATTTGCCTTGAAGTTTAGCGCCGCTGCTCTCACGTTTGACAACAGGGGGGCGGGAGAGATAGACCCAAGGAAATACATATATTTGAAGTCACGTACGTGTCAGGTAGGGTACCTTTCATGCTTGTAAGGAAAAGAGGACAGTCCGCGACGGGAAGTGACACCGGTTAGGAATTGATTCCCCACATATACACAGGGAGAGGAGAAAGAATATGCAGGGGCCTACTACATGGTGGTGCTACTCGGACTACTACAGCTACACATTACGCATATACACTCTCTTATTGACAGGAGCAGGAGCTAGTCGTAAGTTCTTTGTTACCAGGAAGCAGTTGTACGTGACCTTTTATTGCGTACACAAAAGGTGCGCGTTAACTGTTTATCATCCCCCATACCTGCCTGGAATGAGGTGGTTGTGATCCTACGTGTTTTACCTGTAATAAGTGGTGAACAAGAGCTAATTCTATTTGTGTTACCTGTTCTCATACACCATCTGGAGGTGCAACCATTCACTTATTCAGGACATAATGAGAGAGGGTAAAAGACACCCGCGTTACCAACTGATGACAACGAGAGAACTAACCCTTGAATGGCCAGTTTCAGGCATTCTATTTCACGCATTCAGGTCCACATTTGCGCTTACCCACTTGTTGCTGGTTGATCGCTAACGCTTGCCCGAGTCAAAAAGGTCGCTACAGCTCATGGATACGCCCCCACATTCCCCGGCATACCCGGATCGGAATTTTAAAAAGGCAACAAGTTGCTTACAACAGATTTTAAAAAACTACTCATTCTATGGTTTTACTTAATAAAAATACCCTTTTTGGAATTAATATTGGAAATCCCTCATTGTTAAGAGAAACTGGCTTTTTTATGTACGTGACCATACCCTTCTATATAGTTTCCCCCTCTGAGAGGCCCTTGCCTGCATCCTGAACCATGGTTCCATGTCTAAGTCCTTAGGAGCCATGTCTGTCTAAGTTTCAACTGTTTTGCCATGAGTCCTTCCCTTCTTTCCCAACACTTTTTACCCAAACCTCTATAACCCTCTGACTCTCTCCCCAGCCCGCGCAGTGCCAAATAGGATCCCTGGGCTCAAGGCTCCTCTGATACTAATAGAGAATGGCACATAGAAGTGAAAGTGGCGCCCCTTTCAATAACCCTTTTGTACTTACTTTACCCTGGGCCAGCCGCCATTCTTTCTTGTCCCAGCCCGGATTAAACTAGCAAGCGAGTAAGCAAGTAAGATAGCGAGATAAGCCCCATTATCTCTTCCCAGCAAGCTCCCCAGCTCACAAGTTAGCACCTCCACTTAAAACTCTTGAACATGTCCTATATCGATCGATTGGACTCTTTCTTTTTGGGGAAAGCAAATTGATTCAGTAGCAAACGGTTAGTAGTCGGGAGCAAAACCTGTCACGGTGAGTGATTCCATATTTCATGGTTAGGTGAGCAAGGTGGAGCCAAACCCTGCTGGTTAAGCAAGATGGATAGTGGATCAAAGCCTCTTTTTTTGTATCCCCAGCCGTTGTCATGCCATCCTGCCTATTTGATTAGGAAAAACCAAATTCCCTACAACTAGCCGGTTGCATAAGAATATTAAAAATGTTATAAATAATAAAAAGTGAGGTAGATTAGAATTCTATTTTCCTATCGTTCCCATCCACTATTGATAGAAAATAGAATATTCAAAGTTTAGCTCAGCAGTTCATGAGGTGTTTCACCTCAACGAAAAGGCTGTTCATGAGGAAGGGAACAGAGAAGATACAATAAGGCAAGTCATAATTCCTGCCTATCAGCCTCTTTATCCATAAAATATAAAACATTACGGGGCATACCTTTCCCGGGCATACCTTCAAGTTTGCCATCCATCAAGCACCTGTTCCAAGTCTGTAAGTCTGTTCCAAGTCTGTGAGTGCTCCCGTGGAGGGCAGGCCAGTGAACGCTTTTACGCTTCCTTATACTTTTAGTCTACATATAATAAATAGAAGCTAGTCATAAGGAAGAATGGCTCACCTGAAGAATGCCCCCCCCCACCCAATAAGGATTTTAGGGTAAGCGTGAGGGTGAGGTACTTAAGTTACTCGATCTACCTCAGGCGGGAAAGAGAATAAATATTTGGATTTTGAGTACGATTCTTCTTAGGACCTTCAAGGACAATTAGGAACATTCCCAGTGACAAGAAAGACCAGTGCCAATGAAGCCATTATAATCCAATGCATGGATGGCTTTTTCACTGGGTGAGCTTGCTTGGATTTTTGAGCTGGGTAACCCGGATGGGTGGCTGGAGCATCAACCCAGGGCCTGATAAGCACTTTTATGCCCACCACCTTAAGCTATCGATCCAAAGTGGATTCAGCGAACTTCAACAGACAATTACGATGCCCCATGAGAGAGAAAAACCCTTATACCGGGGGAGACCGCCCCGATAGAAAGAACAAAGGGCTGTAGCAATACACCCAGAACAGACAACAGTTAGTGCCCTAGCGCCGATGGTTATTTACTGTTACCTACCCGGGGTATGCCTTCACACACACAAAAATAGATAGCTTAAAGACAGATTGATTCTCTTTTATAACGATTCAATAGTGTTTTCGTACCAAAGAACAGGTACGCTGGCGCTATTCAATAGCGGAACAATGAACAGGCAGGGTAGGTACGCTGGCGCTATCAAATGGCGGTCGGGGAACCAGGACCGGGGGTACCACCACACACTGCTTGTTAGACCTTTGCATGTCTACCAACCAATATACAGATTATACCTTATATTTATTATACGTCAATACTGTTCCAAAGTACATACGCGCGTGGCCCATCGGAATTCGTCGGGTCATCCGGAACTCATCTGATCATCCATCCGTCATATAAAAAAAGGTGCTACCTTTGTCTCTGCTAGATCAACGGAACCTAGGTCAGCTACTGGATAAAAAGTAAAAAGTGAGGATGCTGGAAGAAGGGCTAGGCGAGGTGTTGGCTCTAGATTATAAAAAGGTTATGATCCTATGTATATCCGGGGGTGGAAAGAACCCTAGGAAAGGGGGTACGACAGAGGAAAAAGATACGCGTAAACAATCAGTTGTACTGGTCGATTAGAATTGGTTAACCACTCCGTGCCTTCGCTCACAGTTAAGTTCAATAGCATAATCTCACATAGATAAGGAATGACTGAAATAACTTAGCGGTCGGGTGGTCCCACTGATCGGCGAGGGTTGTTCAATATTGCCTCGCAACGTCTTTCGACGTTCTCCCCGCCTTATATCCCTATTTTTGAATAAAGTACCAACTTTATGAAAATCCATGGAAACACTATCTCGAAACATCTCCTTCCACTCGACTTCCCTACCTTATACTTTTTTGCTTCTACCCTCCTTCCAGGTCTCTATACCTCATCTATCCACCTTTTCGTTCTACTCCATCCTTCTATACCCTCTCTTCGTCCATTCTTGGTCTCTATACCTCCTATATCCTTGTTTCATTTCTTACTACCGACCGCCCCATTTTTTGTTTCATCACTTACTCTGGTCTCCATTCCTTCTGGTCTCTATTCCTTGTTCCATTCCTCTTGTTTGCTCTATTTACTCTATTTGTTTATGGCTCTTGGGCGTAGTTCTATCCTCTTGGGCCTCCTTCTCTTATTATTAGTATCCGTCTGTCTGTATGTTTGTCTGTCTGTCTATCTAACTATCAGGCTGCCTTGTTTTCCGTCCGATAGGCTCCGAGGGGTCTAGGTGCGTCTGCTCTGTCCGATGGATACGTGTGCTTTGTCTGATGGGTACGTGTGCTTCGTTCGATGGTTCTAGGTGCCGAGAGGTCCGAGAGGGGTGCGCTTGCATCGATCCGATGTCCTTTGCTCTGATGAGTGAGTGTTCCGATGGGGGTTCCAATGGGTGTTCTGATAGTAGGCGTAGACGCGTTTGGTGGTTTGCTGTCGTCGTGGCGGCTGGTTTCGACTCCTTTCCTTTTTATATACATCTTCACCCGCTTGTCTGCCCGACTCAACAATCGAAGTAGATCTCGTCCTCGACCTCTTAAGTGGCTTACGCTTCAGCTCCAGTTCAGGCACCTGCTTTAGTAGACTTATGACCCTCTTCTTATTGAAAGAGAAGTTCTTTCCCACCGACTTCCCGTTAGCTTGAACCCGTAGCTTGAGCTCTCTTCTTTTGCTTTTGGGGCCGGCTTCCCCGCCATATTCTATGAGTCAGGTATGAAAAAACAGTTACCGCTTCTGTTTTGGAATCGCTAAACGGAAGAAGAGCCCCACTTTAGAAAAGGGGGAAGGAGTCCAGACGACACAATACCACCATTCCTATATTTTTGAGTCATCCAAAGAAGTCAGAAAGTGCTAAAGCCCTTCTTTTTGTATTTGGTACTTCACCTTGAGCTCGTACCCCTTCGACCAAGCAGTTGACTACTTTACTTTATATAGGACTTTTCCAACTATTAAGTCTGCTATCCCAACCAATCGACCAGGACTATCTCCTTGTGGGGCGGATGAGTGCACGAATCGCTTTACCTAGGATTAGAGAAAGGGCACGCTAAGGCACCCCCTTTATTGCTTTCAACAGGGGCCCCTTTCCGAATCGACTTGAGTATTTGAATTAAGGAACAGGTGCCGGAGTGCTTCCCCTTCCCCAGCATGAGCATGCTTGAGTATTTTAATTTCTGTCTTTATCCGACAAATCCGACTTTATTTGATGCAGTTCGTCCGTCGCCCGGATGGCTCGTCACAGATCTCTATCAGGATCCCGATTTGACTAAGGATCTGCGCCTCCCTTACTTATTTGGCTCGTTCTTGGCCTCGACCCCAGCAGGGCCCATCTCTGGGCTTCAATCTAGATCGAGATCTATGTCTTGGCCTTGCTCTTGCTCTAGGTCTGTATCTCCCATCTTCACACTTCCTACTTTCCGCTTTCCCAATGAAACTGGATCTCTTTCCCCAACGATATGCATTTTCCTACGAGTTCAGAAAGTGGAATCAGTCTCTTCTATCAATACATCTTGGCTGGCTCTTAAATGTGCACCATTCTCCGAAGAACTCTATGCAGCCTCCAGTCGCCGGTTGGGCATTCTCGAACCCCTCCTTTGGAAAGAGAAAAGCGGGTCCTTAGTATTGAGGGAGAGGGACCAAAGTACCAACTCAAATATTCACTATTACTTTTATAGTTCCGTTACTCTTTCTTTAGGAGGCCTTTAGCTTCGCTTCTTGCTATCAAATTCTTTGTAATAATCTTCTTCATGGTTAAACCCCTGGTCCCCTCCATCCATATTAGATTATCGATTTGGTGGCCACGGTTGCGCAGTTCATGATCATTGGGCCTTATAGGGGTACTTCCTTGGCTAGGGTGGAACCAGTTCCTTAAGCGAGAGCAACCGAGCCTAAGGCAGTAAAGAAGGGTAGGGCAGTTGAATCCTGAGTCGATTGAATGGGGGTTTGCTTTAAATAAAAGTCTTTTGACTATACTACGGTCTAAGTGCTGTGCACTCTTGGATCGGCTTGGCCAAGACTTTTCAGAATCAGGGTTGGCACTGGGCTAGCTCCCCCTCTCCCTTGCAGTCGAGTGACTCAGCTCCCTTTCTATTTATTGTTACAGCCCAATCACAGAGAAGCTGGCACCGCTTTATCCTTCTTACCTTCTTAAAAGAAAGCGCAAATCCTTCCCCTTTTCCGGTCAGTGTTGATATCCCTATAAATAAATGGCCGGCTTCCGCAGGAATTTGCCATTTATTTATGTACTTCAATACTTCACAAGGATTGGCCCAGCCTTAAGTCTCATAGCCCAGCCCGTTTCGATTCTATGCGTGACCTCTATATCGACACTCTGCTTGCTGTGCAAAACTTCTCCTTTCCCTTGGAGGATGAGGTTTCACTCCTTTGAATGAAGAATTGGGAGTTTCATTACGAACTAAGACCCAAGGCAGGTGCAGTGAATAGAGCAATGTGCGGGTTGGGGTTTCAAGGAGGAAGAGGAAGTCAAACCGTGATCGGGCTTGCCTTGAAGGCTCTTGTCCGCTGTCTCGGTTCTTTCTTTCAATGCAAGTTGACTAATCTGAAATCGACGTTCTTAGCTGCCCTAGTAACAATGCGATTTTTATAAGAGGGTTCGACTCAATGTTTGGCTTTAGTAACCTTTACTGAGAATTGCAAAACTATCCCTTGGTCGAAGGCCCCTATGAGAACTAGCGAGGATCGGGTTAACGATTTCAATTAAACGCTAGGCTGTGGTTCCTCAGTTCAGCTAATCCAACCTTGACGGGAACCTGGAAGGAGAGTCTTCCTTAGCACAAGCGCTAAGCGATAATAATTCCTCTCCCGTTGGTCGAGCTTGCTTGCGCATCCTTCTATCTCCTATCTATCCTATCAGAGTAGCGGACTATTTAGTGTCCTAATAATTTATGTCGCATAATAGGACGCTCTTCTTTCTGTCCTTGACTTGCTTAGGTGACTTTGCTTCCCCCCTCCTAGTAGCTAGATGGGAATCTATCCTAGTAGCTAGCTTGACTGTAGGGATAGATCAAGCTGGAATGCCTTATAACGAATTATATCTTCCGGCTATCTATAGAATTAGATTGCACTAATGAGTGAGAAGGCTTAGCCTCCTTCTTTTAACCTTCTATTGGTGGCTCAAGAGCAGCTACCTATTATCCTCTATATGGTTATCTGCTTTTCGGTCTTAGTTCTTTATTTCCGGGCTATCCTTAGCAATCTCCTTCCTAAAGGTTATATCAAGCTAGGATGAATTAGAATCCCTTATATCTAGCCATCTCTTTCCAGTAGTATGTAGCTTTACTTCCTTCCTGTGCTGGTAGTTCTCTAAGGCCAGTGAAAGCAGTCTGCTATAGGTAGTTACTACTTATCCTATGCTTATCTGGTAGTAGCTATTAGTGAGTGATCGGCTGCTAGGACGAGAGGTCTCTCGAGCCTCCTCTGGCCTCTGATCTTCCTTGCGTCTGTCTCTTCCGATTTCTTATCTGCTTTGAGCTCTGTTAGTAGCTATCTTTGACTTCCTCTCTTTGGGGATGGTTATAGAGCTTCCGGCCAATACGAAGATAGTTCCCGCGCCCGGACTCCCCAATTCCTTCTATTGAGAGAGAAACCTCTGGATAATTAAACCTGCAGCTATTGCCGCAGCTATTGCCCAATAATAGGGGGGGGTTTTTTCTTTTGTTAGGATGGACATAGGTGCGCACCTTCCTTTTACTTCAAGTTGAGCAAAGGGTTCGCCAACCCCCGATCTCTTAATAATAGTAGCTCGGCTACGAGGTACTCGTACTGAACTCGAACCCACGCACGAAGTCCAGTCTTTATGTCCGCAAGCACTCCCCTTTTCTTCCACACGCGTGCTGCTTTTCCTGTTCTACCAGCTCAGCTGGCTGCTTTCTCATTCGTGCCAGAAGGGGATCCTAAAAACCTCGCTCTTGAATTGAGTTTGCTTTGCCTTTTGTCGAGTGAGGGGTGCCGCCTTTCGCGTCCACGAATGCCTAAGAGGTTAGGCCGAATAGCTGGCCAAAGGGTTTGTGTAATATAAGGTACTGACGGCTGGACCTACTGATCACCTACTGATCTCTGTAGTAGCGTCTCATTCCATTTTTGGCATAAGCACCTTCTCCTACCGGTGAATGTGGTTTTGTTTAGGAAACAATTCTCCATCTTGGGAGCTTGACCATGCACCGAAATAGCTTGCAATAAATCCCTTTTCGTCTTAGGCGCACAACTGCGCACTCTCCGAAACGGAAAGAGAAAGACCAATCATTAAAGATTCAAAAGCGGATCCCACAAGCAAGTTGGTCATTCCTTCTTTTTGTCTTGCTGAAATCGCTCTTTTTCGAATCAAAAGAAGGACTGTTCTCAACTCTTGATCGTTCAGATTGAACTTTCTGACCGGAAAAGCTAAAGCTATTGAAGACAAAGCTCTTTCCTCAAGTTTGATCCTTTTGATCCATCAATAAATGGACCATTTGCTACGGAGACACAAGATCGTTCTGATCCCACTCGACGGGAAGCTTTCCCTACCAACCTCTTAGTAGATTCGTTAGAGAATGCGTTTCGCACTAAGAAAAAAGGTTGTTAATCCTGCCAACTATCCCCCTATTCATTCTTTGATCTCGTTGTTCTGACTACGATTAGGCCAACCCCTTTTCATAATTCATTCCACGCGCAAAAGGCACAAGAGGAAGAACCGAGCTGACAGAGCTGCTGGGTTCTTCCTCTGCCTTAGTTGTTTCGACGCTGCAAGGTGGTCAAAATGGCATGATGAGAACAAATGGTAGGAATGACCAGGAATTCGTCCTAAAGTATGTGTCATAGGCTGACCGCACGAGTAGATCTGGCAGGGTATGGTCCCTCGCCTCTATGCCCGTTTCCTTCATGGGATCGCCCGATTTCAATTGAGATGTTCCCCACCCAACAGGGTAAAGTCCCGGTTTCTATACAGAGATATGCCCATCAGATGAAAGTTTTTCACGGTCTCCAGGAACCTTGTTTGACTATTCTATTTTCATAGGCAAGACTAACTAGTAGTTCCAAAGAAAGGAGCATCTGGCATAGGCAGCAAGCCTTGGGCTCCGTATGATCGGTTCTTTTTTCACATGTAGGTTCCTCCGCAGCAAAGATGGTATGGTCGGCTTGCGCTCTTACTTGGAAGTGGTCTCAGTAGCGAAGTCAATATAGAGGGTAGTCCTCCTAGCTAGGAAGTATAAGATTCATCTTACGATTTGTTTTTACTACGTATCATTAATAACTATAATACTAGGGCAAGCCCCGTTCCTCAATCGAAAGTAAAATCACCAAGCAAAAGGTAGGAATTGGGCACCGGAGAATGAAACTTTTACAATCTGGATGTACTTCCGCTGTCAAAATGAGAGTTTCAGGCACCTTGTGGGGAATCATTCGATGTCGGAACCATGTTATATAAAGAGTCTTTCCCACTAGATTTTAATAGATATGCATTCCAGACATCAGCTTAGGCGCGAGTAACATACCCCCTATGGGGAAAGATTCCTAAATAAACTCTTTCGGCTTCGGTACCCCTTTGCATATGTGAGTAGAAGCCTACATTCTCAAGCTATGCCGGTTCGATTTCTAGATCCTAGAAACAAGGGATTCTTTCTCTTTGGTCTTCGGTTCAGAACGAGAATCCAGTCCTGCAGGAGGTGCTTTCAGAGGCCCGGATCAGCATCTGAGTCAGTGTCATACTATTCATGATCAATTATTTCAACCGGGAAGATACCTAGTGGACATTTACCGTTAGAAGGGAGTCTTTATATGCCCTAAAGGGGTTTTTATCCGTGAGAGGCGATGCGACTTGAGGCGATGCTACTTGATCCTTTAGAGGATTATTTTTCTCCGTTAGATGAGGCTACTTGATCCGTGAGAGGAAGCCTGTAGGCAACTTGATCCGTTAGAATAGGCTTCATATCCTCTAAAGTAAAGGGGTTTTATCCGTTAGAGGCGATTTATAGCCCTCACCCATGAATGGATGAGTGACTTCGTTCCTCGCCCCTCACCCAAAGGATGGGTGAGCGACTTTGTTCCTTTTGGTCGAGTCACTTAACGTACCTAAAGAGTAACACTTTGAGATTATGACTTCCTTTTCAGTTTCCCTTTCATTCTGGACGCAGAGTGTATTTCATTTTTCTTATTGCCAGTGACTCCATTTGCTCCCTGGCAGGCAATAGGTTAGCTTAGCGTCGGCGCACACACCTGACTGAAGAAGGGGAGTGAAGAGCCCTCCTCCTATGCTTGCCTTGTTGGACCGAATCAACAAACCCAACTCCTCGCTCATCCATCTAAAGAATGGCAGGCAAGTGATAAATGGGCCTGCTTGCCGCTGTCTTCCGCTTGTTCCGAACCAAACCTTTCATTTGGCTAAAGAAAAGCAAGTAGATAGTCGTTACTTGCCTACGCCATCGCAGCTTATGACGTAAATAGGGTGTACCAAATAAAGAACCCATAGAGGGATGGAATACTTAGTGGGTGATCTAATCCATTTCAATCTTATCCATTCTAACCCTGTCTTTACCTAGAATAGAAGTGCCCCCATTCGTTGGGTGATCCATTTCTTAGCCGAACGTGGGGCGGAAAGAAACAGGAAATCTTCCGATTGAACCAAGAATATTTACGTATATAGATCGGTAACCAATAGTGTAGGTAGTGGATCGATATATCTGTAGGTAAGGCTTTGAACAGAGAAATAACAGAATGTAGAGCTACTTGTCCTGGAGCTACTTGTCCCGGGGTTCACTAGTCCTTCCAAAAACTTATGAATATCGTCGAACCTGCACCCTGAAATAGCGAGTATTCTCCTTCTGTTATATACGTAATTCCCGGTGTTACCTATACCTAACCTATTCCTAGCTAGAGGAACGGAACCGGTAGAGTGAAATTATTTACCTGAGCATAGGTTACCCGATTTTAAGGCGGGATGGGTGGGCTTTTGAAGCCAGCGACTCCCTATCGATCTGAGAGTGGGTAGGCTGGGCATATGGTTTCGCAAAGTGGTTGGCTGCTCTCACTTGGTTCACGTCCTTTTCTTTCTGAAGCCATAAAAAACAGCAATATTGCATATATAATAGATAACACAGAAATGACCCAATCAAATCCTTATTTCCGTTAATGCTGGTTGGGGTTAATTAGGATGTGAAATGATATACAAAAGCATCGCTGATTGATTCGATATAAAGTGAAAGCGGAGCGAAGCAATAATATCATATATAATTAAACACTACGATTTCCAAAGGCTAGCCAAAGTGAGGTTAGCTCAATGTGAGGCTAGTCAATGCGAAACTGAAGCGATAATAACATATAAAATGAAAACACCGTGATTCCCTAAGGCCAGTCAAAGTGTGAGGCCCGGTATGAGCACAAAATATCATATGTAATAAAGTGACCAAAACTTCTAGTCAGAATGTTAAATTGAACCCTGTCCTTTCTGTCAAACTCCTAGGGGGTGTAAGAGAGGTGGGTACGGGACTGAGTCCACTGCTCCTCTGACTGGACATATGCTCCTCTTCGGTCAACGCGCTCTTCAGTCAATAAGAAAGTATGGCTGTTACGGTGGTTCTTACCCCATGACCCAAAGCTATCTTATCACGAACCTGTATCCCGAAGCTATCTTATCAAGCGGCCTTATCACAACAAAGGAAGCTTTTTTATCCCGATGTCTTATCACGACGAACAAACCAGTCAAAATAGATGAGTAACAATACTCATCTAACAATGTCTTATAGCAACAACTTACCAATTTGAGGGTCAAATCAGTCATGCTTACCTTACAAAAGAAGGTGCGATTGATCCTTACTTACCTTAGCTGGGGTCCTGACCTTACACTCTTCAAAAGGAAGATAAGTACGAAAGGAAATATAGGTGCGTGCAATTGTTCCCCACGCTTATGAATGCTCATGAAAGCGGTTAGGTTAGTACCAGCTAACAATATCATATATCTCTTTTCTTTCAGTCTTTCCACCCGAACCTGTCTCAGTCCGCCTTACCTAAGTCTGTGACCTGAATATATGCCCTTTGGTTTCAAACTTACTCGAGTATGCCTGGCCTGAGTCTACTTTAAGGTCCTTCATTACAAGTCCAGTTGATAGATTTATAGATTGATTTCAACGATCAACTAGGGTAAGGTAGTGTCCTGCCTTAATGATCGATCATGAGGCAAGTCAATTATGAAATTATGAAATAAATGCCGCCATAGGTAGGTCTCCTACCCTTGAACTATGGGGGGAGGATGCTGCTTACACGTCATTCACTCAAATGGGGATTGGTCACTAAGGGCAGGCGAAAAGACACTAGCACTCGAAAGAGAGGGTTGGTGAGGAAGTACGGGATCTCAATCAAAGTCTATGAGGCGAGTCAAGGTATATTAAAGTCTATGAGACAAATAATCAATCATTTCAGCTTTTTGTCGAGCGAGGCAAATATGCATCAAGCTTTATCAAGTCTCTATCGGTTTCTCCACCGGTTAGTTCTCCATAGATGGGTACAACCAGGTCTCTTACCGCCCATGGAATGCTCACGTTGAAGAACTAAAATGAAGACTGAACATTAAGACTTAACAAGGGAAGCCTAAGTTAATGTTGAAAACCGTATCAATTGCCCTTTGAGCGCGTTCTATAACCATTTCCAGTCCACCCCTGACGAGATGTGTTGGCTGTCCATTATTCGCTCTGACTCAGTCATCATACACTTCAGCTTCTTCAGAAAGAAGGGAAGAAAGGAGAGGAGTTATAGAAACCATCCTATCATCCTACCTACCATATCGATACGATCAATTAGAGTCCTGCCTTACGATCCAGCTTATCTTATCTTATAGGTAAGGAAGGTTTATATCGAAACACGATCAAGGGGCAAGTCAATTATGAAATAAATGCCATAGGTAGGTCTTCCTACTACCCTGAACTATGGAAGATGCTTATACACGTCATTCTCACTCAAAACCCTTCTATTTCTCCTTTTCCATACAACCTCTTTACCCTAGACCTCCTTATTCTTATAGGTACCACGTATTATCTTCTGGTTCGGCCGAGCCTTATCGATACGAACGATTCAGGATTACCTACTGCTTCAGACGAATAGCCTTTACCTTTTAGGACGACCTGCCACCCACCTGCATAGTTAACCACCTGGAAGACCTAGACCCTATACCATCTTTCTGGAATCGCTTAATAGGGACAGCTATTAACAACCCTTCTCTTATAAGCACCGGATGGATCACCTTACCCGCCCGGAGCTTATCTCTGAGGGACGTAGTCTCGTGATGGGACACTTACCTTTGTCTTTTCTTTGGAGCTTTTCTCTGTTTAAACCATTAGGATTTATGATTAGTTCATTGAGTGTACCCTCTAGATAGGTTACGGCTCATACTTCCTTATGAAGCAAGAACCAAGAACCATAACGAGTAGTTGGGTATGTTCACCACAGTCAGTCAAGTGGGAACAAGTCATCAGAAAGTTGGAAGTGCTGCTAATCATTGTATCAACCACCTTGCATAGTTGGAGAGATAGGAACCGATATAGGTTTCTAAAGCTTGGCATAGAGAGAACCAACAACCATACAAAGAGAGAGAGATACCACCTATGATTTTATATTAGATATTAGTTGGCTTGTCCCCTCATTCCCCGGGGAGGCTCAGACGTCGTATCGCCTAGTGAACCTCCCTTTGGTCGGCCTTCTTACTGAGCTGGCTTAGTGTTCATAAGAGCTTGCCGAGGAAGCCCGAGGTAACCTAGCTCAGAGGTAAGACTTTTTCAAAAGGAAAGGACAAGCCTTTAAAGAGGTACAAGCCTTCCTAAAGGGGACAACCCTAGGTAAGCTAGCTCAGACTTTCAACGGGAAGAGGACAAGCCTTCCTAAAGGGGACAACCCTAGGGAAGCTCATCGCTCGGGTTACCTTTAGGGCAACCCTGCGCTTGTCCCCGGGCCCGAGGTAGCCATTCTCCCCTTACTCTCTTTCTTAAAAGATAGAGGAAATCATTGATTGAAGCGTAATTACATATATAATGAAAAATCGCATAATTACATATATAATGAATGAACGCATAATTACATTAAATATAGTAGATTTTAGCGTTTCTATAGGATAACAGTTATTTCGTTGCCAAGCATTGCTGCCTATTAGCGTGCTAGTCCTTGCCACCCAATACACCCACCGCTATCAGTTCATACACACATTAAGCCTTTCTGGAACCAATTCTAAGGACTCATCCGCTTGCATTGATTTATGGGATCGCATTGTGTTTCAGGTTAGGCAGGCCAACGGGTGAATAGTCCACGTAGTTTAGGTGGTGGGTCACCAATTAGGATAGGAGT
>Ga0224573_1000040_pt1 | contig 17240 bp, 7 predicted proteins | sample CRU1metagenome_FD_189088 | JGI IMG/M metagenome (GOLD analysis project Ga0224573, IMG submission 189088) | Spruce roots microbial communities from Bohemian Forest, Czech Republic - CRU1 | ecosystem: Host-associated > Plants > Roots > Unclassified | place: Czech Republic: South Bohemian Region... | reverse complement strand
TCGTTGAAGCAGTCGTTTCAGTGGTTGATGTAGCTGTATATGAAGCCGTTGAAGAAGCACCAAGAGCAAAGGCTACGGCACCAGCATAGGCACGGGTAGCAACAGAAGTTCAGTACGCATCCCCGCCATTTACATATCGAGAGCCAGATTAGAATGTCCCAGATCTATATCCAGATTCATCTGATGACCCAGATGATCCAGTTGATTCAGTAGTTCCAACAACAGATGCAAAGGGAGTGCGCACTGTTATAAATGCAAGGGCGTAGGCACCTAAAGCGGCAGCAGTTGTTTTAGTAGACCCGTAGCCAGCAGCATAAGTAGATGCTTACCTGCTCTCCTAAATGGTCAGAGCTCACCTGTTTATTAAGCAGTAGATCCAGCAGCAAAGCCAGCAGAAGCTAAGGCATAGGCCAAGCAAGCACCACGAGTCATTGTTTTGAGCCAGTTCGCTGCACGCTGCTTCGGGATCTGAACAAAGGAAAAGAATAGTGATAGCTCCAGTGGTGGAATTATTCCCTGCTGTCCGGGTCCGGGGGAAGAAGTAAGTGGGGAAGTTTGGAGAAGTCTGGCCCGGTGTGGAGTGATTGAGAAATGAATCCACTGCTAAAGCGTAACACAAAGGACGGGCCACACCAATTATTCAGGCGACTTTCCTGGATCTTTGGAGTTGAGTTGTGCTGCTGGCTTTTTGCTTATTTCCTTGGCTCAACTTAACTTATCTCCCAGTGACGAAATATAAGTAGAAGTTGTTCGGGGAGGCGGGTTCGTAAAAAAGGCAAATGACCGGCTATTAATCCTTGGGACTTGACTGGGGGGCCATGAAAGGGAAGGGGGCCATTACCCAGACTTAGCCACTTAAGGAACTTCCTAGCTACATAACTCATATAAAAAGGTATTAACTTACTTTACGAATGCCGGGAAATAAGTACCTATGGAAAACTCTAGATTAACCAAGTGGAGGGTGCTTGGGAGAGGATGAAAATTCCCATTTATACTAGAAAGGTTTGCTAGTTCTCACCTCTCCTTCTATTCCTCTAGCTACGACGATGTTCCAGTATTTTAGCTACTCCCAGTTCAATTCGCTCCTGAAATTCACTCATAAGAAAGATAGAGAGATAGAGAGAAATAACCCCGATCTTCCTTCGAACAGCACGAGCGGTGACCGACCAACCAAGTCCACCAACGACCGACCAACCAAGTCCACCAACCCGGTCCTTCTCCCTTATCCCCAAAACGATAAATGTTGCTTGCGGATCACTAATAATTCTAGAAGAACGGTCGATTCTCTCTCCCTATCTTACCCTTCCTTGAGGTCTTAAAAGGACCCTTGATGGTTTACCCACGCCCTACAAGTTAGGTGCGTAAGCTAGAGGCATAGGTGCTAAAGCTGAATAAATAGGTCGTACAACTACTAGTCCACATAGGTCGTAATCGAAATAACGTAATAAAAGGAATGAGGGATAAGACACTAATCAGCTACGGATATAAACAGCTAAGGATCCGCTAGACACTAATCAGCTATAAACTAAAACTCATCAGCTTCCAGGGTCGACTACCTCTTTCCTTGGTCGTTCCCTAGATCTTTACGGCGCACCCGTAGCTGGCTTAATTAGTAGCTGGCTTAATTAGTCATCGTACCTGAAATCGTAGCTGAGATCGTAGCTGAAATGAATCCTGATTATTGTGTCGTGGGATATCGGAATCCTGTGAATGAGGTAGGGATCCGGTTAATGAGGTATGGGAATCCTGGGAAGTGAAGTGGAATCCTGGGGAGATATCATCACCTAATCCTGGAGATCTAAATCGCCTAATACTGGGGGATCGGGATAGTCCCGGAAAGAGTGATAAAGCAAGGTATACGTCGTAGGGGCGTAAGTGGAAGGAGTGGTAAGAGTATGGGTGTAAAAGGTCTAAGTGGTACAGATGAGAGTAGATGTATAGAGTGTAGGTGGAATCGGGGTTAGATGAGTTCGACTGGATATCGGCCGGTTGTGTCCCCCCCTCCCTCCTTCCTTCCATCACTTGGCCTCCCTTGCTTTCCGGAGGAGAGGGCTGGTCGGTTAGCCCTATATCACCTTTCATTAATGAGTGCTTAGGAGAGGGATGAAATTTGTCGTTTCTGTTGTTCGGGCATTCATTCAGATCTTTAGCAACCTCCTTCCTGTGCTTTTATATCTTTGGCACGCTCCAGGGTGAGTGGAACCTCCAACCGATCGGGCGAACCACTTCCTTCCCTTCCTTCCAACTTCTAGTTGGCCCTTCTTCGCCCTTCTTAGCCCTTCTTAGCGGGGTAGTCCCGAGGATCTGCCCGGGAGGGCGGACTTAGTTGCTTTTCCGCCCGGAAAGCATGAGCTTCAAATGCAGTTCTTCCAGTCATTCAAGTTATTAAGAAAAAAATGCGTTATATCGCCATGTATGGAGGTCAGATGATAGAGAGTGAATCCCCATGGTCTAACTAGCGTTATATGAGATAATTGATTAATAACTTGAAACTGTTCTCCTAAGCCCTGCTAAGAAAGTAAGCTCATAAGCAAGTATCAATGCTAAGCCTTGCTAATAAGCTGATTAGATATTCTATCTTTAAGGATCCCTGCTTAAGCCCTGCTAAGAAGCAAGCTCATAAGCGAGGATCAATGCTTAAGTCTTGCTAGAGGGTCCCTGCTAAGCCTTGCTAAGAAGCTGTAAAGAGAGTCCATCTTTAAGGAGGATCAATGCTTAAGCCTTGCTAAGGAAGCTTATTATAGAGTATATCTTTAAGCTGTAAGATCCCTGCTAAGCCCTGCTAAGGAAGCTGCTCATAAGCAAGTACTGATGATACCACTACAAGAATGGCTTTATATAATATATCTATTCCCTCTTTCGCTAGGGAATGCAGGAGGACAATACCCAAGGTGATCTTCCCAGACATTTAGTGGGAGCACTTTCCTAAAAGCCAGGAAGGCCCTACAAGCCAGAACATCAAGGGGAAGGATCCGGTGGGTGATCGGTCGGATTATTTGATCCATAACTCTATCTTTTTTCCGATATATTCCCCCTCGTGTTCTTGGTTTCATACCGGTCACCGGCGCTTGAAAAGAAAGGTTATCCCTAACTCCTACCATTGGGATTGGTTGGGGAAGATGAGGTAAGTCCTTATAACTACTCCCTTTTTGGGGAGGTAAGTATTCGAATTACTCCCTAATCAATAAGGTAAGTCTGATAACGACTCCTCGATCGAGAAGGTGAATCTGAGAATGACTACCCGGGTTAGGAGGTTAGGATTAGAATGACTACCTGGGTTAGGAGGTTAGGATTAGAACGACTCATTTCTTTATGAGGATAGAGAGAGTATAGAAGGGGAAGAAGCGGGGAAGAGACCCTAATTCCTCCTGTTATTGGGATGGGGTAGTTCTAGAACAACTAGCTAGAATGGCCTTACGAAGGAGAGCGTTAACATTCATAATAGGAGGATTAGTGACTGATAACAAGATCCCAATTGTGACGGTTAACTATACAGTAAGGAAAGAACCAGAATCAGCAAGAACCAGAACCAGCAAGAAAAAGAACCAGAACAAGAACCAGTTCAGTAGATAAAAAGCATAAGAAAGGCCATATTTTCTATAATAGAATGCACGCGAAGGTCCTTATGGGTACGATAGCCTTAGCTGCCTAACGAGGTGAAAAAGCCTATGAAAAGTGCATCATCCGCTGCTGGATCACTGCGCCAAGGGGAAGGTAAGGGCGAACCCCGCTCAGCCAAGCACCACCGAGAGGAGATTGCGTAGGGAGCTGTAAAAGGAAGGGCGTCCTCGCCTTCCTTGTGTCAGGCGAGCCCTAACGTCCTCGTAAAAAGGCTCTGATAGGCTATGATTTATATAATAGAATGCATGCGAGGGTGCTGTGGCATCTTCCTGTAACCCATTTTGCTGGAAGAAATCTATAAAGAAAGTAGATCTATCTATGTCCGGGGGACTAATAAAATTCCCCAAGGTATCATCTCTGCCGCAAGGTTAGGAGTAACCCGTCTAGGGGAAGCGCAATAAGGGTTCGGTAGGCAAACAAGCAAGCACGAGCAACTAACATAGGAGACGTGTTAAGGGAGTTGGCAAAGAAAGGAAAGCCAATAGGAACCAGTCAAAATGGAGAAATAGACTCAATAGATGGAGAAGACAGCCGGAGATAAGCCAATAAGAGATATGTAACGTATTAGAATAAGGGAGGGAGACCCCACTATGATATGGTAGGCATACCAGGCTAGGCACTACTGCCATGCATGCCTACCCTAGCATATTACGAGCCCACATCATCTGGGCGCACTCATGCCTATCCTCCCTCATGCATGCCTACCTTCCTCATGCCACATGCCAGGCATACCAGGCTAGGCGCTATAGGACTTTTGCCTACCTGGACCAGGCTAGGCATAACACCTTCCTTACGAGCATGCCTCTGGGCTCGGGTGAGCCATCCTTATCTCTTCTCTTACTTACTTAGCTTTCAATACGTTACGCCAATAGCGCGCAATGCCGAGCTCCACATTGGGGGGAGACATGCGAATAGAAAAGAAATACATGGTGAAAACAATCATCTTCAGAATTCCTGAAATCCATGAAATAAATGAAATCAAGTACACATAATGAATATAACTCACTTGACTTGAATCCACTCACTCACTTGACTTGAATCCAATCACTCAATCAATCAGTCAAATCAAATCCTGGAAAGGAGATGAAAGAATTAATGAATGAGTGAAATCCCCCTGGCTGGAGATCTATTCCTCTCTGAATGTAGGAGGGAATAGTACAAGCAAGAAACGAATAGGAATAAGTATAAGTACAGGAAAGGAGAGAAAGAGCAAGCAGAAGGAGAGAAAGAGTGCAAAGAGTCAGCATAAGGATTATATGTACCTAGCTATAGATATCTGTGCCTGTGATGTATCTGTACATCATCTTCCTTCACAAATGTGTCATTCAGTCAGTAGTGTTTGAAGGCCTGACTATTAGTTAGTTGGTATGGGGATAACGGCCATTATAGATGAGATGGTGAGAGCTTCTCTGTCTCAGGTAAAGAAGTCCTGTCTAAGGGCGGTTCCTCTGGGCATGAGTGTGTTTGAATCCCGGTGTCTAAGGGCTGAAGCGATTGCTGCGTCTAGGGTGTGTCCTACTCTGGCTCATAAAGACTGGTAAAGTTTAGTGATGATACGGCTGCATCGTCTCTGCCATGCATCTTCTCTCTCTGTGGAATAGATATGTCTGCCAGCCCAGCGCAGCCCAGCTGTGACTCTCTCTCTTTCTCTTTAAGGCTCTATAATGTAATTAGCTTAGCTGCATGCATGATCTTTATAATACGATATAATGAATAAGCTTTGAAGGCTAAGTCGGGCTTTGCCTTCCGTTCCTAATCTGCATCTTCGTATCTTTCCATCCGTTCATAAGGCAGGTCTGAACTCGCTTCCTCGGGTTGTCCTTCGGCGTGTACTAACAGCCTGTTGCCCTAGAGTATTCTTCTACAAACAGCCCTCCTCTGAAATGTTCTCCTTGGGTGGTGAGGCTTCGCCGACTGAGAACAACCATAACTTGTCCGATCGGTGCATCCATTAAGAAAGAAAGTAAGTAAGAGGAGAATGGCCTACCTCGGGCTTCGCATCCGTCCGTCCGTTCATGAGGAAAGGTCCTCGCCTTCCTCGGGCTTCCCATCAGTTCATAAGGCCAGTCTCCCTCACCTACTCCTTCGGTTTGCCGTAAAGAGAGAACACCTACTCTTTCGGTTTGCCGTAAAGAGAGACACTCCTTCGGTCTCCCTTAAGACAGTTCATAAGGCACTAGCGTCCCTGTTGTCTATTGAGAAAGACCGTAAAGAGAGAAAGTGCCTTCATGCTCACTAGCGTCCCTGTTGTCTAAAGAACGGTAGAATTGTGAGGCTTCGCCGATTGAGAATAATAAAAACTGGGCTAAAAAAAGGCTTAAAACGTGCTCCTATTAAGTGGAGATTTGATCTACACTGATGCGCGCTTAGATGCCACTAGTGGTTCTAGATCAATGGGTTACTCTTGAATGGGAACTAGATATGAATCACTCCCGTTAACTGGATCAAGGTCAACAACCAACTCTGTTACTTACTATAAAATGGACTTTGGCTCTAAAACCTTTACCTCTATGGCCTTCACTCCATCCATAAAAAAAGAAGTCTATTGCCATGCCCTTCGAGACTGGCCCTTGAACAGAATATGGAAATGGATTTGAAACAAGTCCACCTACCCTTACTTTTGTTTCCATTACTCGGTCAATTGAATCCATGTCTTTGTCTAGCTCTGTGTATCTTTGCTTCTGGTATTAGCTCTTAAATAGAAGGAACTTTAACCAGATCTGCTCATCGAGCAAAAGCTGTAACTTAGTAAACAAGATATAGAGTTAGAGGCTCTCGATCTGGAACTGCATACGTGAGGCACTCTATAATCGCTGGATCAAACACAAATGCGACTAGAGAATCTATACCTAATTGATTCAGTAGTTTCAGTTTCATTCCTTATAAATGATCCAATATATAAGCACAAGGCATCACTTACCTAGAATCAGTGAATGACCCAGTAGTAAAGGCAAAGGCTACAGGAGTTTCTTCAGCATCCAAGCTAGCATCCTTTCCTATTTGAGTTTCTCCATCAATATAGGCATCATAGGAATAGAGAAAGGTAGCAGGAGAGGCAGGCTCTTAGCTGAGCTCTTAGGCCATGCTATCTCCACCTCTCAAGGAAAGTGATCCAATCCCAAGATCTACACCAATCTAGCTATCTAAGCTAAGTAAGCTCTCTCCGGGTCTAGCTATAAAACCTAAGCTTCTAAGAGCTTCCAAGATAAGCTCTCTCACTCACCAATCCTAGTTAAGCTCTCTCTAGCTCTACACTAGGTCTAGCTATCTTACTCTCACTCTAGCTAGCCACACAAGCTCTATTCCCAGTTTAAAGCTTACTCTTTAACCAGGAAGGACTCAGGAGACAGGATCTCCACTCTCCTATCTACTCTCCCTCTCCTACCTATGCTCTTGGTGGTGTTACTACTGCTGCTTTATATGTTACTTGTTATTAAACTACTGGACAATAAACTGGGTTACTAGAATCACTCACTAGTTCAAGGTAAGCTCGGTAAACTATTTATGCTTCTGGATTAATGGTTTAAACTGCTACTCTTAGTGACTTTGCTTGGAGGGTAGTTATGGGGTTTATAGCCTCCTATGCTAGTGATCCACATAATTGATGATTTACCACCAACTGGGTTTAGCTTTCAAACTTACTTTTGAATTATTTATAATGGAAGTCGCTCATCCATCCGATGGGTGAGGAAATATGGTGTCTAAAACTTTTTCATGATGTGGTACTTAGTAAAAAGCTTATTCACTTGAATTGAATGTAACTACGTACCATTATCAGTGATAATAGTATGGGGCACTCCAAATATTAAAACAATATGGTGCAGTATAAACTTTGCAATCACACGGCTAATGATGGTGGTTAAAGACATAGCCTCTACCCATTTCATGAAATAGTCAGTGGCTGTAATGATGTACTTATGTCCATCGAAGGAGGTAGGATGTATAAGTCCTAGAGGTCAAAACCCCAAAGTGAAAATGTCTAAGGAAACTCAATAGGTATAAGGTCTCTGGAAGGAGTATGTACTATGCGCGCGTGGCACTAGTATAAAGAGGAGGTCTTAATTAACTGTGAATGTCTAAGCACAAGGTGGGCCAGTCGAGTCGTAACCCTCCGCAACAACACTTTGGAGTAGGTGGCATGAACTCCAAAGTGTCTATCACAAACTCTCCGAGCTTGCTCGAGAATGGTAGAAGTCTCTGGATGGTTGATACAACGTAAAAAGACTCCACCGAAGCCCCTTTTGTAAAGGATCCCACTAATGAGGACAAAATGACTACACATACAGATGAAACGATACTTGTGGGTAGAAGATTTTAGGTGAAGGACACCTGTGGATAAATAGGTGGAAATGTCTGGAAACTAAGGTATGCGAGATTGGTTATGTGCATCAAAAGGATAAGTTAGAGATTTCACTTCATTGGGATAAAAACCATCGAGAGCTTGTTCAGGAATCTCATCTATGGATGCAACCAAAAGATAGGAGAGAGATTCAACAGCAAGAGTAAAAATAGTATCAGGATACTCAATAGCTTCTCAAAAGAGGCAGTCATTGGGAATGTCCATATGGGATGAGAAAGAACCTAAAGTGGTGAATGCAGTAGGGAAATTGGCTTGGAAGTTTTTTTATTGTCAAATATAATGAAAATCATAATAGTGGAAGTAGGAAAGCAAGCCAACTGCGATTTTATGATAGTAAGATAGGAGGGTATCACGAGTAGTGGCTAATGATCAACTAAGAGTAACTAAAGATTTGTAGGGAGCACGCGGTCCAACAGTGTGCATAAACCGAGGATAAGAGCCTCATATTCTACAAAATTATTGGTGCACTCCAAGTCTAGACGAAAAGTAAAGTATAGGGTATTGTCTTTAGGTGTTCGGAAAAAGAAACCTACCTCAGCACCAGATTGATTTTTGGCACCATCGAAATAAAGTGTCCAAGTATTAGGCTCAACAATGAAAAGGGATTCCTCTACCACATTCTCATTTGGAAGCGAAGGATCTTTGATGGGGAATCAGGCATAGCAGAGTCAGCTAACTAGTCGACAATGACTTGTCCCTTGAGGGACTTCTGCGCTATAAAGTGAAGATAAAATCCCTAACACAATAGGATCCATTTAGCTGCATGATCTGATAAAGCTAGTTTGGACATGAGATAACAGAGAAGATCAGATTGACAGATAACATGGGACTCTTGTCCTAACATGTAGTGTCAGAGTCTCTGAGTGGTAAACACGACAGCTAGGCAAAGATTCTTTATAGGAGAGTAGTGAATCTCTTAGTCAATAAGGGAGCAACTGATGTAATATATGGCATGCTCACGATGGTTAGAATTATGCTGCATGAGTACTGCAGCTATGGATTCTGAAAATGCTAACACATATAGCAATCAGTGTAAACGAGAGAGAAACAAGGTCGGGTGGATGCCCCTAGTAAAGGATGGACCAAAATGACTAGGGGAGGGAAAAGAGGAAAAGGAAGCGTCAAATAAAAGGGAGGGGTGGCGAAGGGGGACCAAAGCATGCCCCAAGTGTAGGGTCTAAAAGAGATAGATATGACCCAAGAATGAGAAGAAGATCCCTATCAGATCGAAATACATCCATCGCATTAATGTAAGGACCTTATTCTTTGCCAGGCTATAAAGTGATAGGATGAGGCAAAGAAGGTGGAAAGGGAGGATAAGGAATCTTTCTCTGAATAGTGTGACCTGAGGCTCTAAGTCATGTGAGCAAGGATAACTAGCAAACTCTAAAGTAGAAAAGCACTCTTAAATATAGGCAGGAAGCTCAGTAGGAACAAATAAGAAGGGCCGACTCTCAGAAATGGAGAAGCACTGAAAAGGTTCTAAGAAAAGGAAAGAGTGGATACTAAAAGGATGTAAATGGGGATGCAGGAGATGAAGGATCATGCCCCGAGTCCCAATCTATGGGGTTAATGGCTGCAATGCGACCATAAAGAAAAGGATGAAATCTACTAGATATATGAGAGAGAACTTACTAATCGGTTCTGATGGTCTCAGCATTTACCATATGGTACTCGGCTACTCGGATTAAAGGATAGAATAAGAGCAAGCTCTTCTTAAGTAATGAGACCTTGAAGCTCATGCTCGATACCACCAGGAAAAGGTAAACCATCAGGTTTAGAATTGGACTCTTTACTACAGCCCCTTTTCCTTTGTAATAAATAGGGACAATATGTAAAGCAAGCTGAGGTACACAAGTCTGGGTGAATACTTTGGGGTGTTGCTTAGAATAAATGGATGGGATGACTGGACATGATGTGATATCTTTGTGCTAGGAGCTACAAGAGAAAGGTTTCTTTTCATCTTTATAACTCTGGGACATTTCTCCCACTGCAAATGATCGAGGTGAAACTTTATTATTGTAAGTTTTAGCAACATGCTTACGATAGATACGAATGTGTTAAGGCAGTTAAGCATTTCTCGTAAAGAGATTATAGCTCAATCAACCGTGCAGTCCTATGTTCTTCATCTGGTATAGGGTCATGTAGGGATACACGAAGTGAAGGTACTAGGAATTCTAATGGGGTAATACAGCCTCAGCTCCGTAAACGAGCGATAAAGGGGCCGGTAGGCGTAAAAATAGAACATATATAAGGAAGAAACCCAGACACACGACGGACATGGAGCATTGGACTAAGCAAACCATTAGCACTTGGGGCGTTTTCAAAACAAAAGAAGGCGCATATTGGGTCGTTTTCAAAAACAAACCAGACGCGGGCATTTAACCCGGTAAACCATTAGCACTTGGAGCGTTTTAGAAACAAAACCAGACGCATCTTGGGAATTTGATAAAGCAAACCAGACGCACTTTTCTTTTATAGGGCATGGAACGTTTCATTCAGGAAGCTATATACATCTTTGAGCGTTTTACTATATAAACCAGACGCATTTTAGGGCGTTTTACTAAGCAAACCAGACCGGTAGCAAGAACTTTTATAAGAATTTAAAGTTATAACTGTAAGAAATTCATACGTTCCCAGTGCGAAGAATGCATCGTATAATGAGGAATATACGAATTTATCCTTTATGTTATTTAGGAAAGGCAGCATATGAATCAGATCGAACTAAAGCTGCTGGGTAAACAACCGGTTCAAAAGCCTAGCTGCTATTGGCCCTCGAACTGCTTATTACTATGGTTGATCTCTCTCCCCCGCCTATGTTATTGGTGGTTCTAGGTCTTCTTCAGCATCAAAAGCAAAGGCAGTTGGACCAAAATAAGACCCCAACCCCACAAAGGTAGCAGCACTAATAGCAGCAGTTGAACCCGTTGCTCCAGCAGCTAAGGCATAGGCAGCTAGAGAGGCAGCACCCGTAGCAGCATCCATTCCAATTAGAGAGCCCGAAGCATTCCTAGTTCCCTTACTAGCATCCCTTCATGCTTCAGCCTCCCTTCGCTCAGTTCCATACGCAGATTCACCAGCACCTCGTTAACTAGCATCTCTTCCTGTTCGATAGCCAGTAGTCCGGGTTGAACCACCAGTTTTAGCATAAATAGTTACCGTTTAAGCAGTTTCATATCCTTCAGTTGGAGAGGCAAGGGCACAGGTAGCTAGAGAGGAAGCATCTGAGCCAACTAACCGAGTTGAATAAGCAGCTTCACCAGCAGAGGCAAGGGCACTTGATCACCCAGTAAAGGCAGAGGAAAATGCAGTGGTTTTTTCACCCGTTTATCCGGAACCACCAGCAAAGACAAAGACAGAGGCTTAGGCGATTTACCTCATCATCCTATTACAGGCATTTCATCTATAAACTTCGTCACTACTGAATAAAAAGCACTTCCTAAAAGCACACTACCGCCCCGAGCTACATACCTATCAGTTCCATTCGCATTTGATCTTTAACCCATTGATCTACAGCTCTCCTTAACTATAGCCTGGCCCCTAAACGGCCTCCTCCTATGAGGGTTGGATTAATTCGACCATAGACATAGATTCGTAAAATAAAAGAAGGTTAGCTTTTGAGAACTTTACCTCCTGGGAGATAGCGCCCCCCCGAAGTAAGCTGTTTTTCTTCGGTTATGTTTTCTTTTCTAACCCAATTATTATGAATTGAACTTGAATAGGACGGAGCTGGGTTCTATTCTCCCATAATGGGGAATTTCGCCTCAAGATTCACTAAATAAGATATAATAAGATAAGATATAAGAAGGTGAGCTCCTAACGGTACTTGACTTATATCTAACTTGACTTTTTGGAACTTGGACCTTCCTTGCCCTCCTACCGTCGAGCAAGCTCTCCTTCCTAAATTCGCGAGCTATAATTTAGCAATCCTTCCTAAATTGGCTTTATCTACTCGGTTACTCTTACGGCGAGAAAGCAACCAGCAACCTTCATTAAATCACTTGCAAAATCACTATCAAAATAGACTATAATGAACTCATTCAATCCCAAGAGTGCATCGTTTATAAGATCAGATACATTTTGACCTAGTTTTATAGGAGGTGTATCTCGATCGAAAACGAAGAACCCAGCAACCTCAGAGAAACTGGGACGAAGGACAGCGACTGACCGAACGAAAGGGGTATAGGTATTAGGTGGTGGAACGCACAACCCATTAGTTCATCGGCTTGACTCGAGATTGAATCCAGGGCTTTGACTCGCCATTTATCTCTTAAGAAGGCCCTTGCCACACTTTTGAGATTCAGGGCTTTTACATCCTATATTATCTATCTAGCTAGCCTTTGAATTACTTGGACTTGCTTGTAACCCCTAATACCCCTAGAGTGAAGGGAAGTGATCGACTTTACTATATAAAAATCGACGATAATCGCTCCCCATGAACCACACCTTAGGTGCTTCTAACTTCGGATATTTATTCTATTTTAGATAATAAAAGCACCCTTCATCCAATATTGGCTAAACACACCCACATAAGGGAAGGAATAAGGCTAATACTCTATTTTATTTCTATTTAGACTCCTTATAATACCTTTGAGATTAGTAGGAATTAATACCTCTTTAATAGTTACTCTTACTTAAGAAATTGAATCTTGTTCCATTGTATTCAAATATTTTGAATTAGTCAAGTTGAGTACTTTTATTATATCCTTGTAGCTAGTAATAGATCCTACATAAGCAGACTTTCAATCTTCTAATACAACTTCCTATACCAACTATTAATACTTAAAGCATACTTAACAATAACTAAGGATACTTTATCTAACCATAAGATACTGACTAGCTCCTATACTTTATATCTTCAATATAGAAACACATTAAACTACATAATAGTTCTTTCTTATAATCTTTACTACTCTTAATACTTAAAAGAACTTAAAACATACTTAATATTTCCTTACTCTATATCCCTAGTTATAGTTATTATTAACTCTTAAATCTATAAGACTAGGACTTATAGTAAAGCTATTACTCTAACAATCTATAAACTAATAATAGGAGTGAAGCTGGGGAGGTTCGTACCTCACCCCTACACTTATCAAGAAAGAATCCTATAAAGCAGAGTACCTATAGAGGGGTTTGGGGACGCTTCCCCAGTGTACAAGGGATACTACTAATAGAAAGCATAGAGCTATCCTAGTCTTAACCATATTCCTTCCCTTCCCTTATGAAGGAAAGTGTCTAAAGACCCTATATAAAGTGTGGTTATCCGGCTATTGGGTGTGCTGGGTGTTTCTATAATAAAATATGTAATTTAAGGCCTGTTGAAACTTCATTGAAGGTTCCAACTCAACCCCTTTCGGTCGCTGTCCATTCACCTCGGTTGTGGCTGAGGTTGCCTCGGTTTCTTCGCTGTATTTCAATCGTGTACTTGCCCTCTGATTGATAGAGAGAACATAATCTATCTGTTATTAGACGATGCACTTGGTGTAGATTTGTGTGACGATAGATGCTCGATCGAAATGGTTCGAATGATGGCAACAATCTCGTAATATAATCTACACATGTCCCTAGATAGAGTATGGTGATCTTATATAATGATGCACCCTCGGGATTAATGGAGATGAATGTCTAGGGAATGATGGTTTGACATGTTCGAATGAGGGTAGTTAATATCGTATGTGAATCAGCTTGTAACTCCCTACTGATTAGAGATAGTAATTGTGTGATACACCTCGGTCAATGATGGAGTTTTCATTGTGTCTGTAATGTTTCTCGTAACGAATAGGTAATATAAGCTCGTGAAAAGCTGCTCGTAAAATAATGTGCTACTACTGGTTGTCGAATGAAGCTCGTTGAAGCTCGTCGAATGCTCCTCGTAAACCCTAATGTGTCTCTCTAATGAATGGAGATATTAAATCGATGCCAAATTCGGTAATAAGTGGATAAGTGTAGTAGATAAGAAAGTAGTAGCTCCAGTGAGTAGAGGAACATATGTTCCTTTCTGCATGACAATAGCTCAAATCCTGCTTTGATGCGGACGAATAGAAATGAATTTCATGCTACAGTGTTTATAGTAATTCCACCGACATGATCTTAATAGATGAGAATACTCAAAGTGTTTCTGTTTGAACCTGTTAATAGAATTAATTCATGTCTGTCTTCACCTACTAATGAGAGCCTAATGTGTCTATCTGATTAATAGCCCTTCCTTCTGGTCTTGTTCTTCATGAGCAATAGCTCATCGTACAGGTGTAGTTTGCAACCAACTCATCCTTTCTCCAGGGTAAGGGTGGGGACGACGAGGTGGCCTTCTTCAGGTAGGTAGTGATTCCAAGTAAAATAGCTAGATATAAAAGGTAGGAACGGTTCAACAAATATGGGTAACGTCACTATTGTTTGCAACAGTGAGTAATTGACATATGTTATTGCTGCTGGGTTCAGCTAGTGAAGATGACCCCTAGGTACGAATTGTAAGCCCTACCCGATCCGTTCGAAGATATAAATAGCTGGGTTCAGGTCTCTTGATGAATGTCCTTTGCGTCTTCCTAGTTGGTCCGGGATAACGAACTGCAGGTCCGGTTAGATGTTATGGATCACTTTATAAGATGTGGAGGGGTAGGGTCATATGATGAAATAAAGCATTTATAGGTGTCGCCTGTGTCCGGCAGGGGACCTACAGGAGAAGAGCAGATAGCGAGCGAAGACCTAAGTTTAGGCATCGAGAGAGCTCAGCTTCGATAACAAAAAGAAAAGCTCGTGATTCAATAGAATGGCTGTAATGGAAGCTTCGACCGGAGATGTAAGTGAGAAAGCTGCTATTGGAACTAGACTATTCGCCCTGCCCTTTATAATACGTGATTTTTCATCCCCGACCCGGTTCACCTTGCTCCGCCATTTCCCCTGCTGATTGATCTCGTCCTAGTCCACCCACTTCTCATGTTGCTAAGGTTTCCCGACTGAAAGGAGGGAATGATGTTCCCTTGTTCCGAATAAAGCTAGTGATGAATAGGTGTAACGGAAAAAGCGGATTCTTAAGGATTGGAGTCACTATCGAAACTAAAAGAACTATCGAAGGCGTAACACTTATAATGGGAAGAAACGGCATAACTAGTATCTCCAGGTGGTACGGAGTGGGTTGGGTCTACTCTCTCCCCCAAGCTACGGGCAAGAAACAGGTACGGGCAAAGGGCGGAGGGAATAATGGGACAGGGTGAGCTTACTTAGGCTTAGAGGCGGGATACCATAAATCGCTAGTGCACGGGGTCTAGCTATTCCAATCTTACTTGGATTCGGGTAACGTTATTCGGAATCACTCCCTGGAGCAACTGAACTATCGAATGCTTTATTCAGAGGGCAGATCCGAATGCCAATCCTTAGTAAATGCCGATGGCCAGTAATTGTGGACCAGCATTTCTGTCTTCTGTTGCCAACCCTACGTCCCTTTATCCCCAGCCTCTTTCTACCATTTAGGAGAACGGGGAATCAGCAAATACAGCTGGAAGCATCCCTCGCTCTTACGAGCTCGGGAACTGCACCTAGACAATCTAACTATCGAATGCAAGCAAGCGGTATCGAATCAATAGTTGGATTCAGGGGGAGCTTTGGTATGAGCAGAACCAACCGGTGAACCTTTTTTGGGAATAGGCGTAAGGCGTAGCGGAATATTCTCTTCTTGCATCTGGGGTTGTAGGCGGGCACTTTCAAAAGCTCCATGGTCCAGCAAGCGTACTCCGCCCTTCTCACTTGGTCCAGCCATTACTCACTTCATTCATAGGTTCTTCATTCACAGGGTCTTACCATCGGCAGAAGTCACTTGATCATAACGAATTGGAGATTTATCCCATTTCTGAGCTTCCATATGCCTGCAGAAAAACAATTGGAGATAATCCCTTCCAGAACTCTCAATGATCATAGGCCCAACAACCCCAACTTTCGTTCAATCTTCAATTATTCTATAGAAAGGGAAGTGCTTGTGCGTGCATTCCCGGGGGTGATAGCAAAGCCCGCTTCATCTGGACCATGTGCACCACTCTCGCCACTAACGAATCAATCTATTATTATTATTATTATTATTATTTAGGTGGGTAGGAGTTGATTTCAGCTATTCACCTCTATTAGGAAAGGACCGAGCCCCCTACTATTATTATATTATAAGCGAATCACGAAATTATTCTATAGAAAGGGGTGGGGTGGAAAGGTGGGTGCTCTTCTTCATCGCAGTCGCAGGGCAAGGAACATGAATCAATATCCTCTCCTCTCTAGATTTAATTCAGTGGAATAGATGATACCCATCCAGTCCAGTTGCTTCAATATCTCAGCTGCAGAAGGGAAATCTTTCAGCCAATGTCTTATGAGGTGAACCTCGGCTCAATCCGCTCCGCCGAGGAGATAAATCAATCTATAGTATGGCAACTCGAGTTACAGTTACAAGTCCCTGGGCTAAAGCTCACTTTGCGCGCTCATTCGGGGTTCTTTTATGAGAGAGGTAATTGTGGATGTTTGCATGCGGAAGCACCTTCTCAATGAATGGATTATTCCCTATCGACGGCCTTTAACGTTCAATTTTCATAGCTGGTTCTATTACCAGCATTATCGGGCGTTGACTTCAGTCGCGGTTTGGAGCCCACTATCCACCTCTAATGGTGTCGGCTTCCCTAACCTCCCCTCCATCTCGTGCCAGCCCGACGAATCAGCTCTCTCCTTCACCGGCATAGAGGTTTTGGCCTTACTCCCTATCCGTCCCCATCCCCTTATCAATATTTCCTCTTAGAATTCTTTCTTTTCCAAAGACATTTCCTGGCTGGCTGGGCCATTGCGAGCTAGCAACTTCGCTATTGCTCCGAAGCAATTGCAGCGTCTGCCCGCCATCTTTATTCTGTGCTTTATCCTGTTAGGAGTTGTATGACAAGGACCCCCCAATGCTCCAACAAATAACAAGTGGGAAGGAGGCAGGGAGACAAGGGACACATTAACTACAGATTCCATTCAAGTCCTTTTATATAGACGTTCTTTATCGAAGGGACAAGTGGTTAACACATATATAATTATTTCTTTTTCAATCCTTTTTATCTCTTCGAAGCTGTGAAGAATCTCCCTAACCCAACCTAGATTTCCCAACCTTGGCTAATACGATGTATGTATATTTCCCGCTTGGACGATGTGGATGGCTGAGGCCTCTTTGTTTCCACAGCTAGTTCAGTGCAGTCCTCGTTCGGATCAGCATTCGAATCAGTTACTATGATAAGGGGTAAGGTGCCGG
>Ga0224573_1000039_pt1 | contig 17301 bp, 11 predicted proteins | sample CRU1metagenome_FD_189088 | JGI IMG/M metagenome (GOLD analysis project Ga0224573, IMG submission 189088) | Spruce roots microbial communities from Bohemian Forest, Czech Republic - CRU1 | ecosystem: Host-associated > Plants > Roots > Unclassified | place: Czech Republic: South Bohemian Region... | reverse complement strand
ATAGAATGAAGTTGACTCTTTCACGACAACAAAACGAAATGACAAATGAAATAGGTAGGGCAACCATTCGGCTTACTGATCAATGGTTTGTAGGGGTGGGCGTGAGGAGCGAAAAGCGCTCACCTGAAGGATGAGGGTGAGGAGCGTTAAGCGTCTCGTCCCAAAGGGCGAGGAGCGGGTTTTATATTATAAATAATATATAAAATGCCGACCGATTTCAATATGATATGGAAGACCGTTGATGAGTCGAAGGAACAATTGATGGTCACTGGTTGATTGGCACTAGTTGAAGGGTAAAGGCAATATATATTCGGGAAGGGCAACCAATCGATGGTCACACTTCAGTGCATTATTGATGGGGCTTGCCATAAGTGATCGCTTCTCCTTGATGTATTTTCTTTCTTGGATAAAGAAAGGATACCGGGCCCGAGGAAAGCTCCGCTTGACTGGATAGATTGATTGGTTTGATTAGCTTGGGCTGGGAAAAGGTCATCACCTCTATTTATTCCCCTCTCCCAAAATAAGGAATCGAGCGACTACGTTCCTCTCCCTCACCCATATGATGAGTGAGCGTTAACACCCTTATGGTCGAGTCACTTAACGTACCTCAAATCGCTAGCTAGAAGGTAAGGTCAATCCTTCGACAATGCATTTATTATATATGTAATTATGCTTTAGCATACAATGCTGCTATTATAGCCCCAATCATGACTGCGAAGGAAGCTTGTTTGGTCCCGATCTTTATTCCGAGTGGATCAAATATCTTTGGCTCCTTGCATATTTCCATGATGCTATTATGTATAAAAAATTCCAGATGTCTAATGGGGCATATCTCTTCGTCTAATGCCTCCTTTATTATAGTCTTGCGTATTCTGGCGAGCATGATCCTCTGGGGTTGTTGAGTAGCTGCTCCGGCACGATAATCCACCATGCTGCAAATCCGACTATAAAAGATGCGAGTAGGATATGCATCGGTGATCTCTTCCGTAAGCTATGGCCATAGCCTCTTTGATCCCGAAGTCTCTTGCTCTCCCACTCCTTCTAGTCACATCTGTTAATCCCATTTTAAGCTCTTAGTAGTTTAGCCTGGTACCCTCTTTTTGGGTCTACTGCCGCTTTCAGGTTTTTTCTTGGAAAGCGCTTTTTCACACCTTTTGATAGAACATCCTTGGACTATTGTAGGTTGTCTGCCTCTGTGTGGAAGTTGAAGCTCTTTCCTCTTTCTTTTCCTGCACGGGCATTGCTATCGGGATCCGTAGCTCAGGTTTTTGGGAGGTGAACTTATGAAAAAGTGGTCACATTGACTTGTGACATTTGCCCTTGTTAAGCATGAGTAAGTGAGCTCTTGTTAGCAGCAAAAGCATAGGAGTTTTAGTTATTTATATACGAAATGATTCTTTGTCTCCGCAGCGTTCCCGTACTGGGACTGAGACAGGGCCCAGACTCCTACGGGAGGCAGCAGTGGCAAATTTTCCGCGATCGATGGTCGAAAGCCTGATTTTATTTCCAATGGCGTCTAAATCCTTGGAATAAGCTCCGCTTCATAGGCTGGAATTAGCGCTTACTTAAGAATCAGAACTGGCTGCAGGTCTTCCTTGCGTTAAGTACTCCTGTTAAGGCTTTCTTTCTTATATGGAATACCGGATAATAACTCTATTGCTTAGGACAGTCTTTCTATTCTTTATTACTTTCTTAACATAAAATTGTCAAAGCTCACGTAGTTCGCTTGGGTAGTTCATAAATAAAGAAATAATCCAGACGCTTCCTTCTTGCTTGCTTCGGACGCTTCCTTCTTGCTTGCTTCGGGCAGTCTTTCTTATATTGCTTACTTAATAATCCGTACTTGCGTGCTTCTTTCTTTTATCCGAACAAGTTCCCCTCGTCAACTCGGTAAATCGGCTAACTGCCTTGGCTCTTCTTTTCTCACTCTTGTCATACTATTTTCTTTATTAAGAAGTCGAATGAATGAGCCAAAAGCAAAAGCTTCCCTTATTCCTCGCTGAAAGTTGTCTCCCTTATTCCAGCTGGTACCCCTTCTTTCTGCATGTAGTATCCCTCGCTTGGCGCTTGCTCTAAATAAGCCTCATACGATATAAGAATACTATATTCTAATCAGCAGGATGGAATAGAGGAATTGAACGTCAGGCTTTAAGTCGCTCTCCCTTCAGGATGGAATTCAGGAGAAGAACTCGCTTGAAAGAGATTAGTAGTATGAAATCTACTACCCTCTAGTTTACTACATAGCTAATAGTCCCCGCATTAATTAAGTTATGGCTGGCTTTCCTCTCTGACTACTCTCATTAAGACGCTTCCTGGAGAATAATCATCCGCTTAAAGCGGCTTATGAAGACGCTTAAAGTGCTTGCCTTGTCCCTTGCTTTTATTTAAGTGATAGCTTATGACAGATATAAAAGTCTTAGCTTCTTAAAGAGCAGCTTCTTAGCGGATTAATACGAATCTTAATTAACTATAAATAGGGTCTGACTGACTTGACTCTGCCGGATGTCTTGCTAGCCAATGGAGCGGAGCTTATGACTTAGAAGTGACATGAGCCCAACGAGCTCGTGGATATTATACGGAACGAGCTATAAAGCTTAGAAGAAGACGCGAAGGAACGAAGCAACTTTTAGTGCGCTAATTCCACAAGGCTAATGAAACTGGAATAAACTAAGGCTAATGAAACTGGAATAATAAACTCCGCTCCACTCGCTAGGGAAACTTGCTTTCCTCAAACTAAAGATAGAGAGCACATTCGCCGTACTGAAAAAGAGGCAAAAGACAGAAGGAAAGGAATAGAATAAAAGAGACTGACCGAAAAAGACCGTAAAGGGAATAAATAAAGGAATGAACGAAGAGACATATTCCCTAAGACGATTCAGAGCCGATTCCTTTGTAAGCTCCCGCTTGGTACTTGAATAGAATCATCCGAAAATGACTTCCTGCTGTAGAGTAGTTGCTTTGACCAGTACCGCGAGTGAAGAGAAAAGAACGAAGGGAAGGAAAAGAAGTCAATGAACCAAAGAGCTTTGACCGAAGAGCAGTTAAAGAAGTCGCTGAGCTAATTGAGCCCATTTACCGATTTGGAATCTCTGACCTACAGACTTCAATAAATAGGAAAAAAAGTTCCACTTTCAAGATCCCAATTCAAATCTAAGTCAACTGATAAGTAGAGAATGAAAGAAGGGTTTACAGTCCTTGTCCTTGAGCGTCAAGGAAGGAAGAAAATAATAACTCCGTTGATGACTGAAAGCCAATACGAGTCTATCTTCTCGAAAGCGAGTTTCTTTGCTTCTTCTTTAAACGCACTGGAGATTCCTTCGGTCAAACCTATTCTCCATGGAAAGAAGCTCGTACTCATTCCAACTGCTTGTTCTGCCAATCCGAGTATCCATTAAAAAAGCTGAGCTAAACGATTTATTACCCATTATTTTAAGTATAAAATAAAGAAAGAGTATAAGAAGTTAAACTCCTTTTCCTATATAAGAGCCATGGAACTAGTCGCTAATATACCCATTTTTCAGTCCGGATTTAAGGATAAAATAAGTCTCAGGTGAAGGGGACCAAGAGAGAGGGAGGTTATACTTTCGAATAAGTAAGCCCCATATAATGGGGTTACAATGATCCAGTATAACCGAGACAAAGAAGCCCATTAAGCCTATGCTCAGTAAGCCTCATAAAAGGGCTTCCTCATACCGTATAACCAATATAGAAAAGCCCTATAACAGCTAATCAGCTCAGAAATCAGCTCAGAAATCAGCTCAGAAAGCAGGTGGTGGCAGCACTTCACTAATACAGGAATACAACTCACGATACTATATAATGACTCCATCGGAATAAGTTATCATCTCCGGCCTTGACAATAGACTCTATTTGCGAGTGCCAAGTGAATCATAGAGACTATCACATATGATGGCAGATGCAGATGAATGGATTTTCGCAATTTTTAAAAAAGAAAAGGTCCGGAGGTCTTGTCCACCAGGGCAAGGAGAAGTCAAAGAATAAGAACTTGACTCTTCATCTCTCTCTACAGCCACCACCCTTTTGCCTTAAATTCCAACCAACTGTAGAAGAGCTGATAGATTGCTATCTCAGACCCAAGGTTGAAGGACGAGAACTGTTCTACGATATCTTTCCAGAAATTGATCTGAACAATAATAAGCCTTGGGACAGCCCAGATTATTCTTTATCCTTTTAATCTAATTAATGATGGATGGTACTTCTTCTCTCCAGTCGTATATAATGGAAGTCCTCGACGTAAAAAGGATAAAATGACAGGGGAAGGTAATGGAAAAAAGGGAGTACTGGAACGAAAGAATAACCAAGCTTATCTTCTACCTCAGACTAGCAAGAGGAATACAAAGATTCCCCTTGATTATATATTAATATAGATTGAGGGAAGGTTCAGATAACTCAGAAGCACTTGGTAAATTCTTTCTATGTCATCTGGTAAAAGAGGATCAAATAAAAAAGCAAGCTTTGGCAAAGAAGGTTTTCCTATACTTGGTCTATAACCACGGCAAAGTCCGGAGAAAGTATACCAGAACATAGAGGGCCCAAGATGTTCTCCTATGCAAAAGAATGCAAGGCGAACTTCTCCCAAGCAAGCTCCAAAGACATCGAGACTCCAGTACCAGAAGCCCCAACAGGTCCCAAGATTCTTGCTATGGATAATCAGAAGAAGCGAGGGCATTTTTGCTTATAATGGTAGCTACGGACCTCGCGATCTGATGGCCCCCACAAAGGGGCAAAGAGGGTCCTACATCGGATCCAGCTGATTAGAGGAAGAAATGGATTCTTAGTTCTAGGAGAATGATCTCACCCCTTATGTCATATTCTTTTCCGTTGATGCCACAATATTCTCTGATGATGTGACCAATATTCCTTCGTAACCGACTATGACACGTGGCGCTCTCTCATTGGCTATCATAAAGCGAAAGATTCCCGGAGACAGGTGTAGCATTTCTATTGGTCCATTAAATAAAGCGACAACCGTGCATGAGTTGTAAAGTAGGGTATATTAGTTGTAATAAGATTCTCTGTCTTTTGGTAGTTCCGTATGCGAAGACATCTCGATTTTCCTTTCGGAAATATCAGTATGCTTTCGATTCTGCCTCAGAGAGGTGAGCGCTGATATAGGTGAGGATCGTCGGGAGTACTGAGATCGAATTCTTTCACCTGGTCTTCTGTAGGAGGCGGTTTAGCTGCAGTATTTTCAATACTGAAGGCGAATCTGTCTATCTATTCTCGAGCGACGAGCTTGAATTATTATTACCCAATTCATCGTCTTCATTTTATTTCTCTTCACCCTCGGTTTCGACAGCCGAGACCTGGTTAACTGTCTCAGTAATAAACCTGAAAATTTGATTGCGGATGAGGACTCGATTTTTTGTTTCCCCATTATTTCCGACGACCGCGAAGGGCATTTTCGTCGTGAAGTCTATTCATCGTAGGAAGAGAAAGCGTCGACTGCAGCGCTTTCTGTATATCCGAGCCCCGCTGTCGTGAATTCGAGATATTTGCTATCCAGCCAGGACTCGATTTCTTTTTCAGTAAGGTAGGAAGCTACCTTTAATGCCTCTCCCTTCTTTAAGACCAATAGGCCTATGAAGGTTATAACCCAGACTTTGAATCATCTTTCGCCCTTGCTTGCTGTACTGGCTTAAATCTGGTTCGCCTTCCGGGATATTTCTTTTTGTCTGGCTCGACGGAAGCGAATATCATGTCCCCCTGCGATGATCACGGACCGTCAACACAGCGCGGCAGATGTTTTGCATGGGTTCAGGGGGTTGTAATGGTGTCAACGGGAGACGAACCAGCGAGGCCTCAGTCCTCCCTTTCTGCACTTCCACCTCATTATCTGATTCAGCATCAGGGAATGCGGTCACCATATTCACTGATTCCCTTGAGGATGAAGGAAAGAAAACCTCGAGGCGAGTTTCAGTTTCATCATTTCAGCAATCAATCCTCAGCTTGCTGCAATGGCGAAGGGCCTTGGCCAGAAGCTAACTTCCGTTTTCTTGCTTCCTCCTTCACCGGGGATGAATTGCCATGGGATGCCGAGACGAGACGTTCTCGACTTCGTCTTGTAGCCTCTTCGTTTACGGGATTCGAGAGGGAGGCTTTCCTACTAATCTAATGAGCGTGCTTACAAGTCAGCTATCTTTAATGCCTTCTGTCTGATCATCTCCTCGTTTACCACGAAAGGGGGGTAAATACATTTCAAGTCTTGCTCCTATTTCCACGGGATCATGACCCCGCGATCTGTAGAGACCTGCTCTGGAGTGAGAGTCTGATTTTCCACCGGCTGAGCCTTGGCTCTATTCTTCTCAGACGCTTTCTCCTTTTGAAGATTCCGTCTTGGGGGAGGGAGAGGCCCTTCAATGTAGTCTTTAGCATCAGTGCAACTTCTAATCCCATAAAAGCTTTCTTGTCAGCGTCTATCTTGTCTTGCTTCCCGTCTTTGTATAGTTACTTGATGCATTGATGGTAGTGTAGATGGCACTATGTTGTAGTCATGAATCCACGGCCGTCCAAGTAAGAGATTGTAGGACGTCTCCGCTGGGTTGGAATAAGCTCCGCTCCGTCACTTCTGTCTTAAGCTTCCCCATGGTCAAGGGCAGACGAATTTGATCTCTTCCAAATATGCTTTCTGTCAGTTGAAGGTTCGATGATCAACTTAGTGCTGCTGAGCCGATCAACTGGAATACCTAACTATTTCAATACCTTGTGGGACATAATACTTACCGACGAATCGGCATCAATGTGGATGCGAAGTCTCGTCGCACTCCTTGATGTATCCGCTATGGTAAAGTGGCCGGCTTTATATCTCCCAGCAAGATATCTTCCTTGGAAAAGGTGATAAGCCCTTCAGGGATCGCGCGTGTCAAGGCGCATGTGGCACAAGCATCATCTTCTCTCGCCTCAGCTCTATTGATCTACGGCGCATATTGTTCGGCATTTTGCAGGGCGGTTGCCAAGGCTTTCCTAACTTGGGGTGCCAGGCGCAAGAGATCACACATCGAAACTCTCGCCGGCACACTCAGAAGTTCTTGCATTATGTCGTATGAAGGAGGCTCCGTGAGCGGTGGAGGTTGACTCTCTCCCGACTGAGCAGGCCGAGCGAGGGAGATTCTTTGACAGACCGGGGTGGCCCGAATAATCTTTGACATAGTCCCGTCCCGATCGAGTTCCTGCGCAAGCCAGCTGGGGAAGAGGCCTCGTCTGTATTCTTTACTAGAATCTGGATCGAGGTCTGAAATGTAAGACCGAAAGACCATAAACCAAAGCCTTCCCGTAGCTTCTGGTTCTGTAGCTCCGTTCCCCGCCTAGACTCTGTTCCTTATTTAGCTCCCTTCCCTGTTCCCGGACACGTTCCAAAGCCTCAGACCATAGCTAACTCGATAATATGAACGAAAACTCGCACATACAAACTGAGCTAGCGAGTAACTCGATTCACAAGGCGATAACAAAGAGAGATTCATCCTATTAAAAAAAAAAAACACAAGATCTCCTCGATCTCCCTATGGTCAATCGAGCGTCTTCCTATCGATTTAAAAAAAGGAAAATCACATATAAAGATGTCACTTTCGATCGACGTGCTTCAACGAAGAATCGCAAGGTGCATCTCGCGGTCTCCCCTATCGCGAACACGGGGTTCATAGCTACCTTCTACCGAAATTAGGGGCTGGGTTGGGCCAGGAACCGGTCGTCCGCCGGATTAAGGATAAGGGAGCTCGCCTTCTTTCACCTAAAACGAGTGAGAAGAAACGGCGAAGGATGGAAACGGTGTTAAAGATCCCTTCGTCAGGACAGATTCATGGTGCAGTCTGAGTCATATGCTTAACACATGCAAGTCGAAGACGTCAATTTCACTCGTCTCAGAATGAGCTGACCACTCGAGATTCAGTTCTAGAAAGGAAATAGAACCTTACCTTAATTCCCTCCTCTAGTTAATGAGATTGACTCGTATATAATGGATAATGACTCCTCGATTGGGTTTGACGGGAAGAATATAAAGGGCTGAAAACGACTCCTCGAATTAGAAGGTCAGTCTGATAATGACTTCTTTATTGATGAGGTAAATATGAGAGTGACTCCCGGATCGAGAAGGTAAGTATTATCACGACTCTTTGATCGATGTTTGACGGGAAGAATATAAAGGGCTGAGAAGGACTCCCTTATTTATGAGGAGTTACTGACTTGATGAGGAGTTGCTGACTCGTATAGAGTGCCAACTGTCTCGTTAAACTAGCCCCAACTGTGACGAGGAGTACACTAGCCCCAACTGGTTCGTTGAGGAACTAACTTGCCCCAACTGCCCTTAACTGATCGTATAAATTTACTTACCGTAATTGCCCTTAACTGACCATATAAATGAACTGCCTTTACTTCACTGACCATATATCCAACTAGTTTTCCGATTGGGATGATTTCTATACGAACTTGACCAGTCTAATCCAAATATATACTAGTGGAATTAGAAACTAGTGGAAAGGTTCCCCGGTGGAATGGTTAGGAAGGATGGACTGCCTTTCTCAGTTCAATTAAAATATCCAATAGTGGCTAGTCTGTTAGGACTGGGGTGCCCTCAAGGGTGACCCAGTACGGATTTGCCTGTTAGGTCAGGCTACGCCTTGCAATACAAAGTGTTAGGTCAGGCTCTGCCTTTCCCTCAAAGGAAAGATGAATCAAGGTTATAACCTTACATATTAATTGAGGGGAGAGATTTCTTTAACAGCCGGCGTAGCACCACACGAAGCACCACACAAAAGAGACGGGTGGGGATAGTACGAGTAAGCGACCAACTAGATCTCCTCTCCTCATCGAGTAAGCGACCAGGTTGGATAGCAGTTAATCGAGCGACCAGGGCAGTGGATAGATGGATTAGACAGATAAGGGCAAGGGAAAGGGCATTTCCAAGAGAGGAGTGGAAAAGTGTAAGAAGGCGGCAAGGGAAGGGCTTCACATTGAGAAGATAGAGCCTTTTTGGACGGGCTTCATACAGCATTAAACAGCCTTACATAACACTTACTTCATAAATATCCTGGGTACCACTATGATTATTGTACCGGGACGAGCGTTGCCCAGGATACTAGTTAGGATTTATAAACTACTGACATTCCGAGTAAGAGCCCTAATAGCCTTTACTTTTAGTCCCTGCTACCCACTACCCACCCACCTATAGAAGACCTTACCCTACTACTTACTTATCACCTATTGCATCAGCCAGGAATGCCTAGTAGCAGCAAGCACTATTGATCTTGTCGAGGGGACGGGACTTCACCCGGCGACCAGCCAGAATACGATTGAGTCATTAAGACAACCAGCATTGCCAGGAGATGCTTTGATCACACTTGCTGGAGTAAGTCATGCTCGGGTGACAGAACAAAGGGAAGGGAGGGGTAGATGATCGATAGAAACAACGGGTAGCGGGTAGATAGCTCAATTACTGACAACACCACGGGTAGCGGGGAGATTCTCAATTACTGAAACTGCCTTGGAGTGGAGTGGGTGCCTACCTGACCTCTGGATCCCCCGACCTGTCTGTTAACATTGAATGACAGCTTCCGAAAGGTCTTGCAATCCCCAGACTGAATAAGAAAAATTGCCAATAAATAACCTTGCATACTGGGTTGGTAATTCCTCCTGCATGAACCTATCCTATAGCCTGGTATTTTCAATTCTCCATATCTACTGCAGCTTACTCCTTTCCTACTGGATCTACTTCTGCTTCACCTGCTGCACAATCAACAGAATCAGCAGCTCGATCACGAAGGTCGGGCTCTTCATACCGAGGATCATCCAAATATTCCTATCGATTGTGAACACCATAATTTGATTCATAGGCATTAGCCGTCGTGGTATAATAGTAGGCATAATTAGCAGCAGCCACCGTGGAATAGGCATGAGTATGTAGTAAGTATGTAGTAGCAACCTAGTGGTATAATAGGCATCATTAATAGGAAGAGCAGTAGTATTAGCAGCTTAGTCTGGACACATCAGCGTTAGTCGGCCGGGTCCAACGACTAAAAATGAAACTCTTCCCGGTTTTATCCCAGTTATTCTCCCTAATGGGTTATCCCGTAGTAGTGGGCTATTCCCCCACCAGTAATGGGCTATCTCCCCCTATAGTAATGGTGGTGGGTTCTACTGTAGGTATAGTGACGGGTGCTGCTCCTAATAGTGGTGGGTTCTGCTCCTGCTTCTTCGGAACACGCTATCAATGTGCATAAAGTCGGAACAGCTTAGGATATGTAAAAAGTCGTAACAGGGTAAGCTTAAAGGGAATGCGTAAAAGTCGAAACAGGACGAGATGCTGGGTCTAATGCTGGATACCTTGGAAGAGATGCTGGGCAAGGTGCTAGTGGTTATTAACTACTCGTGCAACTGCTCCTGCTTGCTCTGCTACTGGTGCTGGATAGACTGCAAAGTAAAAATAATAAGGATCTACTACTGTCTCTACTGCTGCTGTTGCTTCCTTTGCTTCTGGAACAGTAACTCAATCTCGAACATTACATACATCACATAATAATAATGGCCACCATATTAAGCGGTACGTAGTAGGTATCTACTGGAATTGGATTAACTGGTCCACCCACCCTTGCTCCTGTCTCTGTTGGTACCTCTACCTATGCTGCTAGCTAGGCTGGTGCTGCTGGAGGATCTGGTAATGGACTTGGAACAGCATCGAGGAAAGAATGGTTTTACCTAAGCAGTTCGCTAGAAAGACACTCAATTTAGCCTTCCCCTCCTTTTAAGGGAAAGAGCTACGCACCTTCTAAAATTTAATCGCTAAGCCCATCAAAACTGACGCACTTGAGCCTCTATTGCAGATTGTCTCTATCCCTAATAAAAAAAGAGTCATAGATAAGAGTGTTTTTCCGAAGTCTAATGGTCTGCCCTTTCCCGATGGTTTATAGTCTGATCTTCGTGGTCCCGGAAAAAGATTTCTCTTAACCTTGCCTTTGATTCGAGTGACCTGGGGCAATACCATATGGTACATCCTGAAACCATGAGGATGGATCCATCGGTCTTTTCTCATTTCTTTTCCTAATCCACTCTTCTTTCACTGTATTTGTGCCACTAAGATCTTTGACTTAGACTCGTGGCATGCGATCACACCTATTTTTCTGTTCTTTCTCCTTCTTTTAGGCCTTCCATGCTAATATCCTCTATGTATGGCCTTTGCGTAATTCATATATTCTATGGGCTTGGGCTTTCCGTGCCAATGAATATCTAAGCGTCCATGATTCATAAAGATCCTCACATGAATCAATATCCTTTTGGTTCTTATTGAGGATAAGGTATTTTTTATTTCGGAGAAGGACAGATACTCCGCGAGCTTTATTTTTCTCTTTTATTTTACTTTGTTTGGCTTTTTTTTTAATGTAAAGCTTATTTATGATGCACCTCACTTGAATGGTTTGGTTTATTCACTATAGCTCCTGCCTGCTTGAAGTGTTTTTAGCAAACAATAGCTCTTGATGACGGTCTTGTTAGCGGGACTGCGACCGGTGTTGTTTATTCACTATACTTTGACGAAAGCGATAACTAGAGCTTTGGTCATGGGAGAGCTATTTAATCAACAGGATGTAGAGGAAGACCCATGAGTCAACCTGGCCTCCTGAATCGAACCTCATCACCCACCTACTATTCTTTCAATTAGAGACTGTTCCTAGTCTAGTCTAAACATAGCAAACTAGGTTGTTCATCAAAGACCTCGCCTTCACTTTTGATAGGACCATCACAGGGTTTTCCCTAGGGTTCAGTCAAAAGAAAGGAGCACCGGTGATTCGTTGCAGGGGCATAGTAGTTGTTGGCGCGAGCACGAGTTGTTCCTTCCCTACCTTTACCCTGCTTACGGTACCTATACCCTGTAGTCGACCAATTACAATTTATTTATGGGGCAACAAATGACCTTACGAACTCTTCACTGAAAGATAATGCAATAGAGATGTGAATCCATTACTCTGAATGGGGGGCTCTATTCTGTTTTGGTTAGCTGCTTAGTCCACTATTTGAAATGTCAAGACCAGCAGTTTCATGTCAAATCCCCTCTATGGACCACTCTTCTTTTTGTGAGTTTGCTGGTTTGTTTCTCTATGAGTGTATAATGTGATATCAATTGTTGAGAGCCGCAAACAAGATTTATAGCATATATCTAATAATAAAGCAACAATTTGATAGATGTCCAGGCATCATGCAATTAAAGAACAGCAGATAAAGAGCATTGAAATCAGTGGATCTGACCTTGCCCCCCCTCATCAATAAGTAACTTGGACAAGCGACTACGTTCCTCTCCCCTATGGTCGAGCGTGAAAACCCTTTTATTCAACATGCAAAGGTATACAACCATATATCAGAGTTGTTGTAGCTTGTGGTTGGCAGCAAACTCCTGTAGCGACCTCTTTGAATGAGCAGATGTGTATATATGGCAGCCTCCTTGCCTACTGTAGCATGCTGCCTCTATTATGGTATGAGAAGTGTAGCAGCAATTTAGAACATGTGCCCAGATCTGTTAAGCCATCCTTGCTCTAGCAGAATATAACCATAGTTCTTGAAAGAGGAGATTAAAGATTGCACCAGCAGTATAAACCATCAATATAACCCACAAATAAACCCTGTCTTGTTGCAGATCTGAGACTTAATATAGCAGAGACAGACTTTGGGTGGCTGTAGTGGCCCTTTTCTAAGCACGCGGGATAAATCTACTTAGCAGTCTTGATGGTGGATGTCAGATCTGCGCCCAGCGGCTGTTCTATTGGCATCTATACCTTCAGTGCACCCTCCTCACAGCTCCACTCCTGTCCACCCTCGATACTACTGCCTACAAGTCAGATCTCGGCCAGCAAAGAAGGATCACGCCCCCTAGCTTCGGTGGACTCCAACAACCGAGTGTGATCTACAGGATAGATTTTTTGGTTCCCTTAGCTAATCACGCAGACCCCAGATGCATTGTGCCCTTCCTCCAAGCAATATTTCGCCTCCAAGATGATACATGACTTCTTTATGCCCACGTTCTTCCTTGGAAGTGTGCCCTCCTCTGTTTACTGTCCAGCACTAGTGAAACCCTCAAAAGTATGTAATCTCATTCGAATCCTTCTCCTACACTGAAGCACGGTGGAAGATCTGATTGATCTTCCCTTTTCAATCAGTTAGGGTGGATTAGTCTCACCACCGAACCCAATCCCTCTTAGGGTTTCTATCCCAAAAGCCAAAGCTACGAGAGCTCTCCAAAATCCAATTTGTGAATAATAATAATGAATGAATGAGAGATTAGGTCGGATTGGTCTTTTATCCCCCATCTTAGGGTTTCCGACCCTTTTCACTTTTTCCGCACTTTATTTAATTAAAGTGACTTTATAAAGTAAATGTCACTTTATAACACTCCTTTTTCTTAATGACTCAATGTCACATTTTCATCTTGCTTTCTCCGCTAAATGACATGAAATAATCCCTTGATTCCCCTTTTTCGTCGACTCTAGCCTATGGGAATCAGATAGGCTAGTCAGTCGTCCGCTAAGAGCGATCAGTTGGAAGGGGGCATTACAGTCCTCCCTTCCCAAGATTGTTTGTCCTCAAGCAACTGCAAACCTGGATGCTGCAAAATCTGTTCTCCCTCCCAGGTAGCATCCTCCACGGGTCAATCTCTCCATCTGACAAGGTCTTCTCTGATCACTCTGCTCCTAAGTCTTCGTTCCCGAACATCCAAAATATCCTCCGGATTCAGCTCTAGTTGTCCCTCCTCATCCAATGGGGGTAACTCTGTCGCCGTAGAAGCCTGTTGTCCCATCACCTTCTTAAGGCACGACACATGGAAGACATTGTGGATCTTGCTTCCCTCTGGCAACTCAAGCTCGTAAGCCACTTCCCCAACTCGTCGGATCACCCTGTAGGGACCATAAAAACGTGGCTTCAATTTCTCTACACTGCTCTTCTTCAGTGAGGACTGCCTATATGGCTGCAATCTAAAAAAACCCAAGTCCCCTACCTCGAAGCTGCACTCTACCATGTGCCTGTCTGCATAAATCTTCTGCTGGTTTTGGGTTGCCTGCAAATTCTCCTTGAGGACCCTAAGGATATCCTTGTTCTCCTGTATCCAGTCTTTGCTTTGGGGGCCCTGTTATCCCCAAATGCCATCTCCACAAAGGACGGGGTGTCATACCCATACAGTGCTCGAAAAGGAGTCATACCAATGGACATATGGTAAGTGGTGTTGTAGCAATGCTCTCCCAGGTGCAACCATTTAGTCCATGCTCTCTGATGTCCTGATATATAGTTTCGCAGATACCCCTCAATCCATTTATTTACAATCTCTGTCTGGCCATCCGTCTGAGGGTGACAGCTAGTACTGGGGGTCAACTCTGTACCTGCCAATCTAAACAACTCCTGCCAAAATGCGCTAAGGAATCTACTGTCTCGATCACTAACAATGTACTTGGGCAACCCATGGAATCTAAACACCTCCCTGAAAAACAACTCTGCCACCTGCGAAGTTGTGTAATCTGATGAAATCGCAAAGAAGTGAGCAAACTTGGTCAACCGATCAACCACTACATAGATACAATCTCCGCCCTGTACTTTCGGTAAACCTGTGATGAAGTCCATCGACACACTTTCCCACTTCTACTCTAGAATGGGCAACGGCTATAGTAACCCCGCTGGATGAGTCTGTTCTGCCTTGTTCTACTGACAGATCATGCATTCTCTCACATGTCGCAGTACATCGTCCTTGAGGCCCTTCCATGAGAACATCTCTCTGACCTATCTATAAGTTTTTAAGTACCCACCCTGCCAACGGTGTATCATGTGTAGCTCTCAGAATATTCTCCTTAAGCTTGGATTCCGGTACTAGGTATATCATGTCTTTGTAGAAGATGATATAATCCACCACTCTATACTTGTCATCCCTGATGTGACCATCCATCAACTCGCACGCAAACTTTTTATTGGAATACTCCACCAGCAAGTGAGCCTTCCTATCAGCTGAAACCTCCATAAGCGAGCATGTTGCAGGTTTCCTGGAGAGGGCATCCGCAACCGTGTTTTCCTTGCCCTTTACATACTCGATGTCGAAATCATAAGCCTGCACCTTGCTTACCCATTTTTTCTACCTCTCATTCAGGTCCTTCTGTTCCAGGAAATACCTAAAACTATTATGATCTGTCCTGACCACAAATCTGCCACCTACCAAGTACTGCCTGAACTTTGCCAACGCATGCATGATGGGGAGCATCTCTTTGTCGTAGATACAGTAGAGTCTCTCTGGCTCCCTGAGCTTCCGACTCTCAAATGCTATCGGGTGTCTATTCTGCATCAAGACTGCGCCTATTCCTGTACCCGAAGCATCACACTCGAGCACAAAAGGCTGAGTGAAGTCTGGTAGGGCTAACACTGGGCAAGTGCTCATTACCTCCTTGAGTTTGTCGAATGCCTTCTGTGATTCCCTTGTCAACCTAAAAGCCCCTTCCTTTGTGAGATCTGTCAAAGGTGCACCCAGCTGTGAAAACCCCTTGACGAATCACCTATAGTAACCGCATAGCCCAAAGAATTCCTGCAACTCGGTAAGAGACCTAGGAGTTGGCCAATCCAATATGGCTTGGATCTTCTCCTGATGCACCTGTACACCCTGCACACTGATCACATGGCCAAAATAGCAAATTTCTTTCATGTAGAACACACACTTCGATTCCTTGGCGTACAACGATTGTTCCTTCATGATGCCCAAAACCTCCTCAACATGCTTCAAATGCTCCTCCCATGTCCTGTTGTATATAAGGAGGTCATCAAAGAAAAACCAAAACTTTCTCAACTGCTTGTTGAAGATGTGATTCATGCAAGACTAGAAAGTAGCTAGTGCATTGGTCAACCCAAATGGCATGACCAAGAATTAATAGTGCCCAAAGTTACAACGGAAAGCAGTTTTGTGGACATCCTGTTCTTTGACCCTGATCTGATGATATCCTGAGCGAAGATCAATCTTTGATAAGTACACCGCCCCATGCAACTCATCCAATAGCTCATCAATCCTAGGAATGGGATACCTGGTTTTGATTGTTTTCTTGTTAAAAGCCCTGTAATCGATGCACATCCTCATAGTACCATCCTTCTTGACCAAGACCACCGAAGAAGCGAATGGACTGGAACTGAGCCTGATATGCCCCATCTCTAACAATTCCTTAATTGCTTTCTCGATCTCATCCTTGAACTTCTTTGGGTGTTTGTAGGGAGTAGTTATCACTGGTTTAGCCCCCTCCTGTAGTAGTTATCCCTGGCGGAATATCTCCAAAAACCTTGTCATGCTTGCTCAATAATGCCTGAATATCCACGTGATATGGCTGACTGTTGTCGGAAGTTTTCTAAGTCGTGATCAAACACTCTGCTGCATATGCCACACCCCCATGCCTGAACAATGCTTCCATTCGCTTGGACGAAACTACCCTCGGGGAACCATTAGACATGCCTCTCAGAACTACTCTCTTACCGTCCGGTGCATTGAAGCCCATCTCCATGGCCTGATAGTTCTGTGAGATCGTTCCCAAAGTACTAAGCCACTGAACTCCTAAAACTGCATTAGTGTCTGCCAAATCCACCACATAGAAGTCATCTGTCAAGTTGTAGTTGCCCAACGTTACATTCAACCGTGGAACCCTTTTAATGCATGGCATCGTGCACCCACCTGCTACCACAACACTGAATCCCTCAAAATCCTCCGTAGGAATGCCTCTCCTAGTTACCAAAGTTGAATCTATGAAGTTGTAGGTTGCCCCACCATCGATCAACACCGTGACACGCTGTCCCTATACTATTCCTCGAACCCTGAAAGTGTGAAATCTTGGAGCACCTGAAAGAGTAGCAATAGTTCCACCCTGAGGCTCTACATCTTACTGATAAACATCCCCACGGCTATGTTCACTATCCTAGACCTATCTTGTATCCTCTTCCTCATAACTGTCTGAGAGCACCTCTATGTAATGTACCTTACCCTTCCCCATGCACCTGTGACCCGGTTCCCAAGGATCTCTGTAGTTCAAACATAACTTTTTTCTTCACAGTTCGTTCCAAGTCTCATCATCTAACCTGTTCATCAATGACAATCACCCAACAACAACCTATGGAGTGCTGCCCATTGATTCAGCCAGGAAGACGAGGGGAGGGTAGGCATGGCATGCTATTAACCCGTCTGCTTTAGTGTCTGTTAAATAGTCTGTTTTATTGTATGATTCCCTCCTCGCTCTCCTTTGTCAAGCGAGCCATCCTTCCTCGCCCGATGCGGACGAGCCATCCTTCCTATTTTAGTTT
>Ga0224573_1000038_pt1 | contig 17462 bp, 12 predicted proteins | sample CRU1metagenome_FD_189088 | JGI IMG/M metagenome (GOLD analysis project Ga0224573, IMG submission 189088) | Spruce roots microbial communities from Bohemian Forest, Czech Republic - CRU1 | ecosystem: Host-associated > Plants > Roots > Unclassified | place: Czech Republic: South Bohemian Region... | reverse complement strand
GCATCTTGGGGTTTCCCGCCCAAGGGGAAGGCGACCTGGTCATCCTGAAAACGGTGCCCGCTCGCTACGCTAATCTAATAGGGTAGGTAGAAAAAAAAGGGGGGGGGGGGCGGCTTTGCATGCCCATCTCCTTCACAAACATTCTTTTTCTCGACCATCCACTCTTTCCGGAGTTTCATTCATCAAGTAGGGATAATTTAGATGCCCATACCAAAAAGAAATACCAAGTCCTGTCCATGTCGTTATCCACCACGGCGAGAGCGTGAATAACAGGAAAAGCAATAAGTGAAGTTGAGACCATTTGAAGTTGTACCGCCACTCACTATGCAGTAATTTTGAGTGATATCTTTTATGATACCCTGCCTGATAGAATTTGACCTTCAAATTCTTTTTGGCCATCTGAGAATCACAATAGACTTCGTGACAGGAGGAGGAAAGGTCCCGACCTTGCCTGGTCCTGCGCCGGCGTATTTGAGGGGAATAAATATCAAAAGTTTGAGGGGAAGAAAGAAATGAAAAGTCAATGTATTATATACGTAATTACATATATAATTACAGTCTTTAGAAGAGCACAACAGGTTGGGTGATAAACCTTTATGATTGGCAGGATCGGTTTTCCCCTTGCTCAAGCAGTTGAGAACCCATCTATTGGATCGTGACTGTACCAAACCATAGGAGCATTAGGATTCGTTAGGGCGACACTTATAGCCTTTCCAAAGTAATCACAGCTTTCTGGAGTAGCTAGTACTTTAAATTGCCAATAGTATATAGCAGGTTGGTTCCTCTGTCGTCGCCGCTATTCTCTTGGCGAGGAAGGATACCGTAGGATGAGTAGCTAAAACAAACGAAATGGAGGACCTAGTTACCGAGTATAATTCCGAAGCCCTACTTTCTTTCTACTCCTGAAAGATTCTGTTTTTCACGTACCTTACTGTACTGACTGACGTACCTTACTGTCTGTTTTCACGCTTACAACCTACTCCACTACTTTACATATTTGGATGGAGATTGGATTACCTAAGAGGAAAGGGGGACCTACCTATTTTATTTTACTCTGCCGGCTTGGATGCTGCTGGTTCTAGGTCTCGATCTAGAAATGGATCTGTTACTCGATCTGCTCGAACTAGCGAGGATGCTACCTTTGTATCTGTACACGAATACATTAACCGGGAAAAGGGGGGATGCTGCTTACTATGGAACTGGATATGCGACTACCTCCGCCATTGATGCTGAAACTCCTGCTATTGGTGGTGGTGCTGGTGGATCGCCCTGAAATTGGTGCTGCTTTCACTGGGCGGTAAACCGACTCGGATGCTTACCGGAGTATATTAGTAAGGTACGCTGGGTGAGGTGGTGGTGAAAAAGCTGGAACTAAGCGAGATGATTATGGTGGATTTGGATATTCACCTGGAACTCTATCTCGATCTGCAGTAGTGGCATTTGATCGAGTCGACCTTGAGCCAGCCCCAAATCCCCTCCCCGGTGCAAATACAGTTGGAGTTTTAGCAGATCCAATTGACCGGGTGTAAGCATCGTTATTCGCGCCGTCCCTTCCAGGTAAAAAGCGAGCATATCCAGGGCTGGCTATAACGGGTGGGAATATTTAGTTTCGTCCCTTCGTTCAATTACAGAAAAGGCAGTATATCCTTCAGAGGGGGATTGAGTTCGAGCGGCAGATCGAGTTGATCGAGTGAAAGCACCCCTTCCTATTCAATAACCACTAACATAAGCACCCGAACTAGCAGCATCCCTTTCAGTTACCGCAGATCCCATTGAAGAAACACCCGTTGAAGGACCACCACTATAGTAGAAGTTCCAGTTCCTTCTGTTCGAAAGCCTGAGTCAAGGAGTTTCACCAGCGAAGGCAAAGATCAAAAAGGCATCCGACCCCAACTAACATATCGCTCAGGGCTGCTTGGAATAAGAGTAAAAAACAGGCGGTTTACCTCATTATGCTACAGTAGAAGGCCAAGACGGATCGTCTCTATCGAGATCGAGATCTTGTTCCAGGGCCGCTATCTCGCCTGGTTCCAGGTGCATAAGCATCACCCGCAGTATCACCAACAGCCAGAGCAAAGCTAGTTCTTGTTCGATAAAATCCCATTTCATAGCCCGTTCCGGAGCCACAATTGATAATGCAATTGACCCTGTACCAGTTTCTCTTATTGAAGTTCCAATGCCAGTCCCAAAGCAAGCACTACCAGGAGCAGCAATAGAGGCATAGGCGGGGGTTTCACCTTATCCCGTGGTGGGAGCAGCAGGAACGAAGGCGGGGGCAAAGCCAACACCTTGCAAAGCATACCTTGCAATTTGATGGCCCATTTAAGATCTTCCCATTCGAAATACATTCTGAGAGTAGGATTTGGTTGAATCAATTAATTACCACTGGGAACTAGCTTTTACAATCAGTTTACTTCAATTCATTCGGACAAGGGCGCATGGTAGGCCACCATACATACCTAACCCTAGCCAGCCAGCTAACGGATAAAATGGTTACACCCGAGGGAGAGCGAGGCAGTCCAACCCCCCAATCTGGACCTGGTAGAGAGAGACTAAACAATAGCCCACTTAGGATAGGACTGATGAAACAGCCTCATCTACACCTGTGTCAAAAGAGACTGCTGGTTTTCGAAATGGAATTATAACTAGTACATATGGATCTGCTCAATATACATCCGCTTCTGGAACTATATATGCAGCTGTTAGTGGTGCTTTCTTGGGAACTGGGGCTGGCTCATCCCTTCCAGGGCAAGAGCTTGTTAGAGAGCCAGCATCCATGCTAGTTTTAGAGCGAGCAGCAATGATAGATCGAGATTGACCGGAAAAAGCAGGAGTTTCATTAGTAGCGGAGGCTTATTCAGTACCAGGGGCGAGAGGAGCAGAGCCTATTGGTTGGAGAGCCATAGCCCGCCTGTTTTCCCGTTTAATATCCTATAGTTGCATATCCAAATACAGATGCAGAGGTAACAGAAGCAAAGGTAGCATACGAGCCAGGAGCTTCACTGCCATCCATTAGATCCAATAAATAGATTTGCCAGGGTGAGGCGAACTGTACTCCCCCGTGTATTAGTAGTTCGCGGCCGTATAGCTTTCTATTTCCGGGAGAGAAATAGAAGAAGAGGGCTGTTAGTCTATAGCAGCATAAGAGTCAGCAGCATCACAGCCCGTTCAAGTTCCAGTCGAAGAAGAAACACCGGCGTAGCGTGATAAAGCCTGTCAAAGCCCGCCTGCCCCCAGCGCTAGCTTCATCTGGCTCAGTCCAAAATCCGTCGGCCCAGTTGTTTTTCCAGTCTCTATCATAGTAGTAGTCGATCCACCACGAGCAACAGAGGCAGCTTAAGCTATTGATCTTGTTGATCCGTTCTTGGCAACGAACGGGGGATCCATTTACAGTCCCATATACAAATCCATTTGACCTTGAACCAGTAAATGATCCCACGGGGATATAGACAGGAGCAAGGGTAGCAGCATAGCCTGTTCCTACTTTTTGTACATTCCATGGAGGGGCATATACTAGCTTTTTCCCACTTTTTTACTATCCTATGCAAGCACCCCTGTTAGTTCCTGTTTATTCTGTTGCCCCGAGCAAAAGCATAAGCAACCAGAGCAGTTGTTGACTCAATTGACCCAACTTTTGACCTTGTTGAATAAGGACTGGGTCTTTAGGTAATAATAAGTCGAGATCATGAGCACAGCCAATGACCATGAGCACAGCCAATTTCATTGGGATAAGGGTTAAGGGCAAGGGAGGCACAGGGACAGGAAAGGATAAAGAAAGGCTCCCGCTTTTCCGGCCAAGCACGGTCCATCTATAAATAGCGCACTCAGGAGCTCATCCACCCACCGCTCGGCTATACATACCACTTGTGTGAAGGCGGAACACCTTTATAGGCAGGGATAGGAAACTAAATAAGAGGAAATAACAGCTGGCGAATCATCCTGTGAAGGAACAGGTAGCAGAGGTGGGAAAAGCACCAGTTTGAATAGCAAAGGAGGAAGCTGGTTCTCCGATTGGATCAAGAATTTGGTCAGCTTACTAAACTCACGCGGAGGCGTTTCAGCGGAGAGCCCCATCTATAGGCGATTCCAAGCAAATGGATACAGCCATGCCCACCATATAGTAACCACGTCATGTCTTCGTAATGAAACAAATGCGTGCTGGTTATCGAATTGTTTTTTTTGTATAATCATGTTCGGATTCAGGGGCCTATGTCGGAGAGGTGAAGGCATAAGAAACAGAGCTAGTTTACCAAGGAGCATACCCCATTTGAGATAGAGATCAGACCCCAGTTTAAGTTCCATTCGCAATTTCTCCAGCGCTTTCAAGAGTACCCGTAGCAAGAAAGACAAGGGCAGGTGCAGAAGTAAAGGCAGGCATTTATCCAGTTTCAAACCGAACCTCTATACGAACTGTCAAATCTTAAGCATAAGCCATCTGGAACTGCATCTCGAGCTGTGGCTTAAACTCGCTCAGATGCCTTTGCTTTAACAACGGGCGGTACTCCTTCTCCTGTTATCCTTGCTTTTGTCCGTCCCCACTCTGTGTCATGCAACGGGCCTTATCCTCTTCTCCTCTCGCATAGCTTTAGGTCCGACTCGGCAGTTATAATAGCCTTTGGGTTCACAACTGTAGTTTATGCCGCTGGCTGGGTTATGGGTGGGAGTAATTAGTAACGAAGTAATAAGACTGAATGCTTTATTATATGAGTTTATGCTCGCTTATCAATCCTCCTCTGAACATTGTACCGGCTACTAATCCCTTGCCCAAATTTAAGGAGCGAAAAGCCGCTTTCCCAAACTGGGGAAGGATCACTTGCCTAAATTTTTCGGCAATGGTGTCACTACCGCCAATGAGAATTTGGTTGCCCTTTCGAATGCCTGCAATAATATTGGTGCACATGATAATGGTACCTGCATGAGGTTGTTTGTGAACTCTTTAGAGGGCAGAGCAGCTGCTGAGTTTTTTTACTTTGCCGATCAAATTTTTTCCACCTGAGCCCGAGCTAGTTTACTGGTGAAAATCCACCTTTGGATATATGGAAAACCCCACTGAGTACATGAAACACTTTCAAAATCTATCGGTGAAAAGTGGCAAGACCATCAAAGCCTATAATCTCAAGTTCATTAAATTGCTTATCAAAATTCCTGAGGTCATCTATCCTACTCAGCAAGCTGCCCTGGTCCATTACTATAACATCCTACCTCCTGCATACCATAATCAGTTAGAATAAAAGAACATAGAAAGTATAGGGCCAGCCCTTAAAGTCTGTCTCGAATTTGAGGATCAGAACTTAAGGCCTACCTTTTGATGATTCCAGCCAGAAAACTTCGAGGTTTTCCATGCTACAGATGATGCAAGATATGCATAACATAATTATTTATTTTGAGCATAGATTTACAGTAGATCCTAAACCTGCTACAGCCCATCCCTTTTGATTGTTGATGAGATCCAATCCTGTCCAGGCTGAAGAGCCTTCTCCAAGTCAATGGTGTAATTTCTGTGACGAACCCCATGACCCAATGACATGTGAACCATTTCTGGTTGCCAAAGAGCGGGCAAAGGGTAAAAAATCTGCCCATACTGTAGCTATTATTGAAGAAGAGGAACAATTTGACGATGTTTGCGCTGCCATGACCAGAAACCAGGCAGCCCAAAACTAGTTAAGACCTAAAATAATGCAGAATTCTGGTCTAGGGAGTATTGGATCGAACAGAATTAGGGAGAATCAAAAATCTGCCCCTGTTTAAGGTCCAGAGCAGCAACCTACACCCGCTGCCCAGCCACAAAATACTGCTGTTTCACCTCAGAATAAGGTAGTTTTACCGCCCAATTACTTACCTTATAACATGGCTAATGATCTGGCTGCTCTAAAAGCAAATATCAGCTTTTTATATGTGCTCCGAGCCCAGATGTGCTCTGAGCCCCTGAACAGCAGCAAAACCTCAACAAAGCGCTTGCTGCCCCTGTTTTACATGCTGTGAATAATAGGACAGCAACACCACACGAATGCTGCTTATTTTGAGGATCAACATTATGAAAAGGAGGTAAATGTGGTAGCCACTACCCGACCTGAGCCTAGGTACCCTCCCTCCTAGTAGGCTATGAGAATCATGGGCAAAGTAGCTCATTCCTGCTTAATTGATGGTGGTTCCTGCCCCAATATAATGTCCAAAGTGATTATGGAGCAGCTTGGTCTCACTTGTACAAGTGAAGCCAGGAATATGCTCACCTGAAACAAGAAAGTGCAACCAGCCATTGGTTAGATTAAGGATCTCACCCTGGTCATGTGTTCTCACCCTGAAATCCAAACCACCTTTCATTTCCTAGTAGCAAATATGGAGGTAGGTAATTTTTCTATGATCCTAGGACGAGAATGGCAGCACCTAACCGGTGGATATCTTAGCCTTTATGGTTCCCATATGATGATTTCCCGAGACCGGAAGAACATCATCATTTCAAGAGAACCAAGAACCGTGCCTCATATCGAAAATCTCCCTAGTTCTGAGATTTCTTATATTGAAACAGGTCTCGGCACTTACTCCATCTTCTTTGTCAAACTTATTTTTAAAAATTCTTATAATTATAAGGAGAAGCCATCTTTGGCCAAGCTATTTTGGAGAAGGATTGGGGTTTTGGTGCCGTGTGGAACTTCTTCTGTTTTTTTTCTGAGCGCTAGAACTTCTTCTTACTTCTGTCTTTTTATTCAATGTTTGTCTTAAAATTGTAAGCATGGAACTGTAATTAGCTGTTCAATTTCAGACTTCTTTGGGTTGTACATTTGGTTACTTATATTTCTGCTCTTATTTACTCAAGTCACTTTCTTGCTGAGGAGAAAAGTGGTTATATATTTGGTGCTGCGCTTGCTTTCTCAGTTACTCACTCCTAGCTAGGAAACTTAATAATCTATTTTCACTTTGCATATAGAATAGCCTCATATTTGTATTTTTCATTTAGCATCTTAGAATTTAAAACCAACCATTAAAACCCAGTAACGGTTGCCGGGCGAAAATCCGGATGGGTTCCCTATACCAAACAGTGTGAGGTCTAATTGGGACTTATCACTGGGGAGAACCCCTTGCTGTTAAAGAGGGCATTTCGCCCTGTCAACAGAAGGGCAAAGGGAAATTTTATTTGACACTTGCCCGGTCCAGGTCTCTAAAGTCTACACAAAGCCGGATGTCGCCATTCTTTTTCTGAACCGGAACTAGATTGGCGACCCACTTTGAGTAGCGGACCGGAAAAATGACATTTGCCTCCAACATTTTGTCAAGCCCTTTTCTAATCACGGCATCCAGATTAGGATTGACAAGTCGTTTTCTTTTTCTGACCGGCTTAGCACCCTCCTCAAGAGGGATGGAGTGCTTAATTATTCCAGGGTCAAGGCCCCTCAAATCTTTATATGACCAAGCAAATATGTCTCTAAACTCTCGGAACAGGGCTAAAAACATGCCCTTCTCTTGTTCGATGCATTGGGCTCCTACATAAGGAATTTGAAAAGAATCTTCTGAGCCTATGTTTACCGAGACAGTTTGACCAATCTTTCATTTAGACTGTTCGTTGTTTTGACCAGCATTCTTGGGAAAATAACCGTCTGCCCATAGCATGGCAAAACTGATCTATGGCGACATCTTATATCTATGGTTCTATGAGCAATGACCTAAATCTACTTCTCATTTCGAAGAGTTGCACTAATAGTTGTTTCATTTATTTTGGAAGAACTGGACACAACCTTCTTATTATTTGTTGCTAGAGTTCAGGGGACACATCCAATTGGTGTTGTTTGGTGGAATGAACCTGCACTAACAACATGCAATAGAGGAGACTCTTAGCTTATGAGTTATTAGTTAAGAAGCTGTTAGGTTGGAGCTATGTATGTTGGGTAGAAGTTCGATGAGTTGGTAACCCTCTCTCTGGTCTGTCGGTATGGCAAGTGAAACGTATCGATGCGAGTAGTCCAAGTGAAACGTCTCCATGCGAGCTCGTCTAGGTAAGAGGTTGCAGAGGGTCCGGCTGCTATGACGAGGTCTGCAGGTTAGGTTTCCTTATGGTATTCTCCTATTTTCGAAGGACTGGAGACTAGATTCTTTATTTGGTGTTATTGATTCTCTTCTTTTCGAAGGACTGGAGACTAGAGTTCTAGTCAAACTTCTGTATGCCTAACATATATAAATGGAGTTTTTATCTTTTGTAAACGTCTCCATGGCGACATCCTATATGAAAACTAGTAGAAGAGATCTAGATAAAGGGCAGTGTATCCGTTTCAGCCAACAAGGGGGCTTCTAGGGTGCAAGTATAAAAGCCAACCCCATTTCCCCAGTGGAAGGAGTGGAAATAAGAGTTGTTATAGAAGAGATAGAATCGGAAAATCTAGGGACAAGTTCAACGTCTCCATGCAATTGAGAAGTTCTTATTTCTTTCTTTTTCAATGGCACATTAACCAGAGCTAGTAGAGGTGTAGAGATTTCAGTGAAACGTAGCTATTATTCTTCCAACCTCATCAAGTCAAGAAAGACCACTATTCAAAGCCACTATTCGAGTCCTCTCTCTCTATGGGTTCCCGAGCCTGGGGCAATCGATAGCGGTCATTACCTAACCAGGAGGCAAGCGTTAGCGATCAGGGGGAAAGTTCAAGGGGGTAAAGTAGTAGCGATCATTCCTCGTCCAGGGGTCGGCAAGGGGATTCGCTCATAATTAATCAACCCGCCGTGATAGTGCTCCAAGCTCAAGGGGGTAAGGTTTGAAGTGTCAGTGTCCAGTTTAAGTGGTTTAATTGTAAAGAGCATACAGGGCAGTAGAACGTGAAAATGTGAAAAAGTGAGGCGTAATGTGTGTCAAGACCTCTATTCCAGGCCTCTATCGTGGTGTGTCTTCCATGCCTATATAATTGTAAAGAATACCTGTATGTGTGTCCAGGCCACCCGTTAAGGTGGTACTTGGCTTGTAGGGTGAATGTATCAATGTGAGTTGTAAATTGATTGATGGATTAAAATGCTAAATTCGACTGTTTTCATTGATCTAATCAAAGCGAATATGTTGCCTGCCCCGATCAATCCATCCCAACCAAGGAAGTAATAAGCGGAGGGTCTATATAAAGGATAGTCCGAAGGCTTTAGGTAAAGGCAGAGGTATAGGGTTGAGGGTATAGGTGTATGGTTCCTCCATCGAGGTAGAATTCGAGGTCGATAAAGAGGTTGAGGAGGAGGTAACGAAATACCGGTTATAATATAGAAACGCTCTTAAAGGGTATGGTTCATAGAGAATCAAATCTAGTTGGAGTTTCCGATGATGCTTTGCTTACGTCTCCCCCAAAAGGTCAATTTTATATTGCATGAAACCTGCGAATGAAAAGGAGCGAGGTTACGAGCCACTCCCCAAAAGTGGTAGGGGGAGGTTTTTCAGAATCTGTTCCAAGCGAACTCGATACCTTTTCCAATCCAGGTATGAAAGGGAATGCGGTGCATATAATCCATCGAGCGGTATTGCTCCAACCAAGCAACCTAATGGGGTCAAACAATAGGATCAACCACGCACCGGCAACAAGGAGGAAAAAAGGAATGAATGTGGACCTGAATGCGTGTAAACTGGCCATTCCGGGGTCGTTTCATTATCTCTCGTCATCAGTTGGTAACGCGGATCCTCTATAATAAACCTGTCCTGGGCGAAATGAATCGATGCACCTCATCACTCACCCACTCGTAGAATCGTAAATGGAACATGTCCGTCGCTCCTCTCTCGATCACTTTGCATACAACTCTGTTTACTGATCCCGGATCCCACCTTTGCATACAACAGAACCTCTAGCGAATGATACCGGCAAGCAGCGCAAGAACCCGGCAGATATACCTTTTTTTCTCGATGGGTGCACCTCACCCTGCTACATCCGTCTGTTGAACCACCTAACCTATTTATGACTATAGCTTCTTTCTAGCAATGACTTTGTAGCACTGACTGAAAAGGACTGACAAGAGCTTCTGACACCACTGACTATCTACAGCTTTAAAGACTAGAGCTTCCAGCACCTCCCAGCTATGTATATTGGTATATTGGCAATGAAACTGGCAATGACTAGTGACTATGACTAGCAATGTGTGTCTATTGGCTATAGAAATGACAACCTTTGGTAAATGTGAATTGACTATGGAATCACTAAAGGGGACTTCTATCATAAACTTGGAATGGGTGGAGAGGGTACTACTCCGGTTCCCTCTGGCCTATCCGATACGGCAGCATCAGCAGAAAGAATATAAGGACAAGTTCAAAGTAGATATGTGATATCGCATATAGTCTCAATGTATTATTTCTTTATCTGGAGCCCAGCCCCGCTATTACTGGCAGCTGTATTGATTGCGAGGACCCTCTGACAATGTGGATGAGACACTGGATGGCTATTGGATGACCGGCTAGCAATGGATCTCCTGGGCACTTACTATCGGCAGGCTTACTGTCCTGGCCCCTCCTATTAGATGGAAAGGTCACTTACTTGCCCTTCAGCCTTACTACTATAGCAGCCCATAGAAGAGAGACTGCTTAGGTATAATAGCTCTAGCTCTAGCCATTAATTCGACTATAACGTAGAAATGCAGTATCTTATGTATATATCTTATATAAATGGATTTCTATGTTCTGCACTACGGCAAGAGAAAGGCAAGTTTAAAGTGCCAGAACTCATTTCTCCTTTTATTATTGCCACTTAACGGAGCCAAGTTGAACTACAAGTTGTTGCACTAATTAGAACTAACTGTATGTCACTCTAAGGTGGAGTGCATGGGCCTCTACGGCTCTAGCAGAGAGACTGGCTCTACAAAATACTACTCACTTAAAATCAATTTCTGCACCGAAAGCGGAATTGTGAACCTGAAAGAAGAGTCTATAACTTAACGATACTTAATATACCCTGTAATACTCTCTTTTTTATTCTTGAAGTATAAGAGAGTTAGTTGGATTAGTAATGATTAAGTCTAGGAAGAAGAATTTGTAGTTTGTAGAAGTAATAAAGGTCCGGAGGTCTTGTCCACCAGGGCAAGGAATAAGAAGGAAAAGAAGAACCTATCACTCACTATCTATTAGCTAAGTAGGCTCTAACACATAAGGAAGGCAGGGAACCTCTTACTACGAGAAGTTGAGCTGCTAATACAAGGTGTTGTTTCAGAGCTATAGGAACTTATAAAGGTGTTCATGAACTATAGAGTGTAGGAATTGTTGGTAAAGAAGAATAGCTACTAAGGTTAGCAAACAATAAGAGCTCCAGTGGTTGATAGATACAAACACATCGAATACCAAGTTCCAGTATTTGTGTTGTTGTGGAGCAGCTAAGCCCCTTTATATCTTCTATGATTTGACTACTGATTATGACTTTGGCACCACTTGTTATCAGGTGGACCTATCTTTGGTGGTCGACCTTTCACTTTCAGAGGGTGGACCTATAATACAAATGGGGTCCCTGCCCGACCTCCTTAGGACATTGTGCGACCTGGGGCCTATAGAGTAGTGGAATTGAGAGTTATCATCGGGTGAGATGACGATTTCTTATCTCTTGCATCATACGAAGAGCGAGGATCACTGCTTATTCTTCTTATTATATCTATACAACAAAAAGCAGCACCAAGCTATACAACAAAGAGCAAACCAATACATCTCTAGGAAAACACATAACACCATTAGTAGTATTTCTTACATACTCATCTTAGATAGATACTCCAACCAACAATTCTACTTCATAAAGAAGACTTAATAGGCAATAGATCTACTAATGAAACGGAGAACAAACCATTATGAGTATTTCTTATATCAGCTAGAACGGAGGGGAGATCACAGCTATAAGGTTGCGGCTAACAACACCCATACGAGGAGGGTTTCCTTGCATACTCTTCCACCACTTTACTGAATGAGATACTTAGATCATATAAGCTTGGCTAACCCATTGTTACTTTACGATGCACCATATATTCAATACTCGTAGCAACTAACCATATAATATTATTTCTATATCACTGGGACTTGTATTCCTGACTTTACCTAACCTACTTCATGTTGTCATACTGAGTCAGAGACTAAAGCTGTCAAATCTCATACTGATGAGCCAAGGACAAGCTGCAAAGGTAAAAGTAAGAATCAATCTCCTGAAAGAAAGACTAGGAATGTGAATAATTAATCTCCTCTATGAACTATCACTTAACCAACTCTTCCTTCTCTCCAAGCTTCTATCTCTCTCTTCTATGCAAGCTCTAAAGATATAATATGCCAAGCTCTGAAGAAATAATAAATTGTTATCTGCTCCTCTTCATGCTATGTCTTATCTGCTATTAATCCATCCAAGCGATTTGCTTCTCTTCTTCCTTCTATCCACCAAGCAATGAAATATAAATTGTTCTTAGTCAAGCAATGAAAGAATCAAAAGGTTTTGGTAAAAGGGCCCACTTGATTCATAGCTACCACCGAGAGTAGAAACACCACCCTTTCATAGAACATGAGGTAAAGTCCGTGTCCCTCCGTCCCTATGTATAGACCCAAAAGATGTAACTAATGTATAGACCCAAAAGATGTAACTAACTCACGGGTCGACCCTATATTAACTAATCATGGTGACCCTCTTTAAATGGGATGCCGGGTACACGCCAAAAGGTAAGTGAAGGGTCCACTCCGACATGAACCACTTCGGTGCAACTTGATCCCCTAATACGCATGAGAGGAAATTGTGTTATGCACCCTTGTCTCATAAAGGGTCCGGAAGCGCATTCAATCATAGCTCCATCATAACCACCTTGTCCCATCATTGGCATCAGTCGTCCCCTTAACATCATAATCATAAGTCCCGTCCGATGAGAAATAGTGCCAAAGTGCCGATCCATCATAAGTCCCATAACATAAAGAGAAGTGGTGGGCTCCAATGTTCTAATCTCATCTGGAGGACCAGCCACACCAACAACAGTAGACGAGTAAGTAACAACAGGACCTATTGTTCATAAACTACACCTTGTATTTCTAAGCAGCTATTGGTTTGCTAACTTTCCATACATAGTAGCTCTTCTTGATGAATAACAATCCTATCTTTTCTTGGCATTGAGAAATCTAATACTTATTAATAGGGAAGTCCAAGTATTATAAACCAATATAAAAAACAACATAAGGAACTATACTTTTTATATAAGATACTAAATGTCTGGTAGGAGTTCTTAAAGATTATCTTCCTCTTGCTGTATAGTCTATAAAGAAAAAGAAAGGAAGAAAAGGTTGTGTCGTTATAGGTATGAGTTACTCAAGAGCTTTCTTAGTTCTAAAGGAGTAGTAGTAGTTAGAGGTTTTTCTGTTCCTTGTTCTTTGGGTCTTCTTCTGTTTATTGTTATTATAATACTAAAGACAATCCTTATTCCTCTTTATAATACTTAAAGCATACTTTACACTTATTACTTGAAAAAGAATTCTTAATCCTACAACCATTATCAATATCCTAATCTTAATTCTTATGGTTCCCTGTAAATACTTATATATCTTATTTTCTATCTTCCTCTAAATCCTAAGACCTATCTAAACCTATCAATACCAAAGATCATAATATTATTCATACGAAGGACTAAACTATTTCTTTCCTATACCAACTCTTTTTTAGATTCCAAAGACTAATCTTACTTAAAAGACTAATACAATTCTTATTTCCTTCTTCTTCTTCTTCCTCCTCACCTTCATTCTTCAGGTGAGCTACTTCCTCACCTAACTTACTTGGTGAGCCATCTCCTCACCCCACTTATTAGGGTGAGCCTTCCTCCTCATAAGACTTTCCTACTCCAAATCTTATCCTTAAAACCAATCTCACTACAAAGAAGCCAGAGTACGTCGTGTTGTTTTGCAGCGGGCGGTAACAAGTTATTCAGTCCGAGTCTAGTGGGTAGGGGATTGGCTTAGGCCAAACCTAGGTGGATAGGTTCCGGGTAACCATGATAATGTTAGTCCCATAACATGAAATCTAAGTTAATCAATCATCATAATAAGTCCCATCATGTTCTAATCTCATAGGGGGCCGTCATGTAAAAAGAAAATCATAGGGTTTGGTCCCCATGTAATCTCATAGGGGTTGGGCCTACAAACTCTGACTTGCGGCTAACTAATAGGGCTTACGCCAACAGGACCAATTGTTCATAAACAACACCTTTATATTCATAAACAAGACTTTCTATTTCCAAAAAAAGTGACTGAGAAAATTGCTATTTTTGCATTTAGATGAAAACACTCGATTTACTAAGTAACAATTTTTCATAGCTTAGAGGATTGGAACACCAAAGAGATACTTTTTAGCTCTTGTATTTCTAATTTGGTTGTTTCATAGAGAGGTACAGGAATAAAATGGGCTTTTGTGTTGAGTGTGAAATCTGTGGTCACCCTTTTAGTTCCGGTTACCCTATGAACGGTGTCCCTATGCTTTTCAGAGGCTGCCACTATCACTTTCGGGGTGCCACCCCTTTGAGCTTCTAGAGGTACGGGTCTTTTTAGGTAGGTTGACCCCAAGCTACGTCAGGAGAGAGACCCAGGTGTGGTTCTTGGTGCACCGAGGTCCAATCCCAGCTACTGTTTACCTTCGGCTCAACACCACCCTGCTAGCCTTCCTACTTCGGAGGGGCTCTTTTGATCCTATGTTTACTGAATTGGAATGGTTACTCCTTCGGAGGGTTGAAAGGAGAGGTCTTGAGGAATTGGTTGTTGCTTAGGTAGAAAGAGGGTTTCTCTTTATGTTTTAGTATTAAGAGGAGGAAAGGTATATCTTCTTTTAGTAATGGTTGTTTTAAGTCAGATTAGGAATAAGTATGTTTAGAAAGTGAAAAGTAAATAGATCCTTTATACTTTGGTTAGAAATCAGATTGTTGGTTGGAACTATTTTGTAGGGTTTAGAGTATGAAATATAAGGTTTGAAGAGAGGAAAGTCTTATTGTTTAGTTGGATAGAGAAAGAAATAGAGATGTTTATCCTGAGGAGTGATGAGTTGTTAGGAAAGAAGGTTTATAAGTAGGTTAGGTAGGAAGAAGATTAGGTGTTTAAAGAAGAGAGGATCCTTTTATTAGATTAGAAGCTTTAGATAGTATTAATAGGTATTTTGTCTTTAGGTATAAGATAAGATGCTTTAGAATTGATTAGGATAGATAAGAATACACTTTTTATTATATGAGATAAAAGGTGCCGTAAGGCCGCTTGCCTGTTAAGGGAAGGAATAGATAGAACTCTTTTGTTTAGATAAGGTTAGGAAAGAAATAGGGTGAAGTATTAGGATATTGGTGTTTAGAAATAGAAGAGGCTCCTTTAGTTTATATTGGTTATTTGTAGGAACTCTTTTTGTATTAGTTGGTAGGAAGTTTAGTCCTTAGCTTTTTAGTCCTTATGAAGAGGAAGAGGTAGAAAGGTTAATGTGTACTTTAAGAGATTAAGAATATATTAAGTCTTAGAATATTGTTAATAGCTGGTAAGTGAAATAAGAAGATAAGAAGGAATTAGTAATCTATTAAGAGTAGGATTGTATCTTTAAGAAGAAAAGTATTCTCCTTGTATAGATTGTAAAAGGGATGTTTAGATAGGAAAGGGATTTGATAGAGTATTTAGTATTTACTGGTTAATAGAGAGAGACCCTTAGTCTAAACTAGGTACTCTTTACTCTTGAGCGAAGGATTTCTATAGAAAGATATAACTAGACCCTCTAACTATGATATAGCTTAGTTATCTATGTCTAATAAAGGTAGAACTACACTTCATATAAAGATAAAGTAGGCTTTAGCTACACCCTCTATAAGTCAAAGTACAAACCAATACCTTATACCGGACATTCAGGATTGGTTGAGTAATCCTTGTTATAGAAGACCGGTTAAGTCTTTTAAGAGAGGATAAATCTTTCTAGGATTCATAAGATAGTCTTGTCCTAGTATAGCTCCTTTTGTAGTAGGTGTAGTAGGAATGACTAAAGCTCCTTAGATTGTTATTGTTGTTTGGAAAGGAGAGCTCTTCCTGAAAGTGTTGTTTGGGAACAATCATGGTGTTGTTAATGGACAATCATTGTGGCTAGCGACTAGAATTACCACTGGACATTGCTGGTAGTCATTCCTTGTCTCATGGTGTTGTGTCAAGCGGGCAGCAGGGTTGGGGAATTGATGAAGAGGACAACTGGGACAACTGGTGTTCATGTCACCAAGGGCCCTCCATTTAGACCTTGATGTGGACGAGAGACCTATCTACTTCGGGTGCCCACATAGACTACTCATCATCAGGATTAGGGTTTCTCAGGCTTGCTGGGGCAATTAACTTTACCCCGTCCCCGTAGACCATGAACTCTGAGGCGGATTGGGGCACCACCTGTTTTAGGGGAGCTGTATCCTGTTGTTTTCTATCCTGTGCTATGAGGGTCAAAAGCATGCTACACCTTGGTGATTTTGGTCCCCTTGAGTGGTTTGAAGTCCCCCGTCGTGTTGTAATTGGAGAGTCAAAATGGTGACAGTGCCCATCGCGATTTGATACCATATCTCCACCAGATTTTGTTAGGTAGCTCTTAGGGGACAAAGTATGATACGCGTCGACTAATAAAGGTGCACCAAAAGGAGTCACCCTCTGTCTTAAAATGAGGAGTCCCCCTCCATCAACAATTCCATGGTGCCTACTTGCAACCGTTCAACCGCGAAGTATGGGCTTAGTTATAGCTTTGTAAAGTGAGAAAATCTATTCCTACTCTTTCTCTTATCCCAATAATACCTGAAATCATAAGTAGGAGTTAGCACCATCAACCAATCCCTGAGATCATAAGTAGGAGTTAGCACCATCTGAATTATCCAATCCAGTAGCTAAGAAATAAAATAAATGTAAGGTAATGTAGGTCCTAGTCTTATCACAGTGAGGTAGGTAATTCATGACCACGTTAATTGCCACCCACGTAATGTAAATCCCCTGCACCCCTTACCTTTGTCTGATAGATGGACAGAGGGAAAGAACAACCAGTAGTCCCGTCCACACCACGTAATCATGGAGTAGTCCCGTCCACACCATGTAATGAAAGAGTAGTCTCCAAGATGTAATGATGGATGGAAACCGTTCTACCACCAGCACCCACTTCGCACTTACTGACATTTTAAACCATCTTCCTCGATTTGAGTCTAAGCTGCGGAGACAAAAAGCTGTGTGTCACCCTTATCCATTATCCAATAGAACCTATAAAATGTACAACTCAATCTGAGCTCAATCACTCACCACTTAAGTAAGCTCCATAACATCTCACCTAACCTATCTCATAAGCTCAACTCTGAAAAGAAGACTTAATAAGTGTTGTCTCAGTGGTCATTATTTATATATGTAATTACGCTTTAGCATCGTATGGGATCTCCGCTCTGCTCTCATAATAAATCGTACCCTAATAGAAGATCGAACAAGATCTATTTTTATACGATATTACTCAATCATGTTTTCAAGATATATCATTATATATGTAATTACGCTTTAG
>Ga0224573_1000037_pt1 | contig 17582 bp, 18 predicted proteins | sample CRU1metagenome_FD_189088 | JGI IMG/M metagenome (GOLD analysis project Ga0224573, IMG submission 189088) | Spruce roots microbial communities from Bohemian Forest, Czech Republic - CRU1 | ecosystem: Host-associated > Plants > Roots > Unclassified | place: Czech Republic: South Bohemian Region... | reverse complement strand
AAATGCCCTTTCGGCCGATGGATTAAATCACCCAACATGCTCTCAGTCAGCCACTTGCCTTAAGAGAAATGCCATTTCGATACCACATATGACTCGACCCATGCCAATGACGCGCTTAATAGAGAGAACATTGCATCTCATACACTTTTTAGTATTTACCGGAACCGACCTTGTAGCCCCCAACTAGGTGCCTTCGGAGCCCGGAATAACCAATGCAATTAGTTAATGGATGGGATTTGGTCATTTGCGTTATTACATATAGAATATGAAACCTTATTTTCCTCCCCATCCTCTCACAGCGGACGAGCACAACCACCCAGCCACTCAATGGTTAAGGTCAAATCCTATAATAAAAGACCCTGTGTTACCTACTTGCACCTCTTTGATCATTTCTTCCCCTCCTACTTTCACCTGGCCCCCTCGAGCGAATATTAAGGCAAAACAACGCCCGCCTGGGGAGTGGAATGGACGCAGCTAGGGTGAGCAATTACCTTGAATGGTAAGGCCGCCTGGTTCTTTGAGCTTGAAGCGGATGAGCGTAGCGTAGCCGTACTGACTGGAAGCCATACTGGTTCTTTTAGCTGGAAGCGTAGCGGATGAGCTTGACTGAAGGACAACTTCAAAGGTAAGCTGCTCAGGTCTTCTACGAATATGAATCGACGGAAAACCACCGCAATATATAGAATGTCGTAGCTGAAACTCTCTCTATCTCAGGCTCAGGATGGCCTCTCATTCATTCAATCTCAGGTTGGATTTCCTTAAATGGCTCGCACACAATATGGTAATAACTCTAAATGCCGGGGAAGCTCAATTGTTACTTCTAGGCACGGTACAAAGCCAAAGAACTTGATTCATGCAACTATTAGGGCAAGTGCTAGCGGAGGTTTTCACATCTTTCCCTCCTATTATAGCATTTTCAGGAGGCGGAGGAGTGTCGTGCTCTCCGGGGTCAGCATCCTGTTAAAACCCTTTTGTAGAGACTCCCACGCCCTCTAATAACAACTCCACACCCCCTGACCTCATTCCCTTGGACAATCCTAATGCTCCTGATCCTTCATTGATTCTCATGACCACTGGGGACACAACTACTTCACAGGCCACTCTCTTTACCCATAACTGTCATATCAAGCATGTGTTGGCTACTCTGATTCTCGGTAATGGGAGTCATAAAAATCTGGTAGCTCAGGATCTGGTCCAATGCTTTTCTCTTCCCACAAATTCTAACCCCTCTCTATATCCATTGGGTTGGGTCCACAAGGATGGCCCTCACCTCATGCGGCTTCTGTGGTGCAGGATCTGGATATTTATATTGCCCTCAGGAGTATTCCAGTACTCCTAGGCCTCACACAAGGAACCTATCCCATACCCAAATCCACTCGGGATCTCTCAGGGTAACAATAACTGTGTTATAGTGGCACCTAGCCACACCCAACACACTGGTCTTATTGACTCCATCCATCCTCTACCCAAGCATAGGGCTAGAAGGATCACGAGAAGCAAAGGACCCAGAGGTAGAAGATCGGAAGCCAGAAGCAGCAAGCAAAGTAGCTGGCTCAGGAGGAGCCCGGGACTTGCAGACGAATCTCTTCAGCTATAAGCTCTGAAAGTGCAACATATAGAGTGGGCAGAGGATATTTGCGCAGGAGCTGGCCTCTACTCAAACTCTAGGCGAAGGTGCATGAGGAACAACTATAGGGGCTACTCCAATTCATCCAGGAAGTTCGGATCTAATCATCAGGTTTCATTCATTAAACCTCAGGCTAGAGAAAGCACACAAGAGGTTACGCCTTCTGTCTTAAAATAGGTCCGATACTTTATTAAGATAGAAATCCAGATGCACCAGTAACATATATAGTTCCAGGCGCAAATTCATATCCATGCCCGGGCCATCCAATAGCAGCATCTTAGCCAGTTTCAACAGCAGCTTAAGCAATTGATCCAGGGCCATGAGCAGGGGCTTGATCGGCAACCTCGGCAGCAAAAGCTGCTAGTAGCATAGAAGAAGCAGAGGAAGTACAAGCAGAGACAAAGGCGGCTAGAGTAGCTGAAAATGCAGATCGTCTAGTTGCAGTAGAGTTCAGAATCCCCGATCCATAATATGCATAAGTATAAGCACCAAAGCAAGCAGTTCCTGAACCAGGGACAAGGGAGCAAGCAGCAAAGGCACTCGCGGTTTCATTAGTAGTTTACCTTACATCCTTTCCAGTCCTAGAGCCAGAGCTTCCAGCTTCTCTTCGCTAAGTTCCAAAGCTAGTTAGTTGATGACCCAGTTGTTGTTCCACCAGCGGCATATATAGTTCCAGGTTCAGTTTCTCTCGTTTACTCCGCAGCAACTTACCCAGCATTCGAGCCAATTCGAGTACCGGAGCCAGCATTTGAGTCAGTATCTCTTCCAGGTCGAAAGCCATAATCACCCGTTAAAGCTCCATATCGAGACCGAGTTGCTTACCTTAGTTAGCTAGATTTTCACAATTTGAGATCCTCCAGCTTTATATTCTCCAGTTCCGGAACCAGAAGTTTACCTCGCAGAGGCAAAGCTAGTAGATCCTTCACTATATATATGTATTTATGCACGTATAAAGGCCTAGGATGCGCAAGTAAAGGTGGCAGATAACTAGTGGGCAGTAGAGACCCCGTAAAAGAAGCAGTTCGATAGCCAGCATGAACTCGCCCAGATCCGTAGCTAGCAGCAAATTGAGATGGAGACACGGCCCCTTGAAGAAGCAATTGATCGAGAACCACCAACAGAAGCAAGGGTGAAGCATGCATCCTCGCCAGGAGCAGGAGCATCAGTGGCAAAGACATAAGCAAGGGCCAGGGGCATCAGCTGCTCATGATCCCATCCCTGTTCCGACTGGCCACCCCCCGTATATCCTACCATGTTCCGGTTGTCTGCACATACCATTGTGTTCCGACTTTTTTGCACATCCTAAGCTGTTCCGACCATCAAAGCCAGCAGCTAGCCAAGCACCAAAGCAAAGCAAGCATCTGAACCAGGAGCAGCAGTAGCAGGAAAGGCAGCAGCCATACCAGCTAGACCATATTCATATCCATATATAGATGCGCAGCTATCAGTAGCAGTAGATCCAGCGGTGGATCCCGCAGCCGCTTACGACTATGATTGTAAAGAACGAGATCCAGCAGAGTCTGACCTTCATGATCGTGATCCAGTTCGTGCCTTATATCCAGAACCTTTAGATCCATAGCCCTCAGCATTCCTTCCGTATCGAGATAGATAGCCAGCATCCGAGCAAATAATAGCATCCCTCCTAGTTTTATAGCCAGCACCTTGCCTAGCATCTCTGCCAGCCCCAGCTTACCTTATTGATCCAGTAGAAGTACCAGTATATATAGCACCATCACCAGGAGCAGCAGTTGCAGCGGTTGATTCTATAGATTCAGTATCGAGATAGAGAGTCAGAGACAGCAGCACCAACAACAGTAGTGCCTGTAGCTTACCCAGTAGACCCAGTAGCATCAGTAGCACAGGTAGCATAGCTAGGTACAGAGGTCTAGGCTAAAGTACCAGGAGCAAAGGTGGGAAGGGCAGGGACAGGAGCACCGGGAAAGGCAGTAGTTTATGTTAAAGATAGATCCCCAGTTCCAGGTCCAGGTTAAGCAGAAGCAGTCACATTGAGGGCAAAGGTCCAGCAGCCGAATAAGCAGCCGAATAAGTTGTTGATTTCGCAGTTGATTCAGCAAATGGTATAGGAACAGGAAAGGAAAGAGAAGCTGGGGAGCAGTTTACCCTGTTGATCCAGTAGAACCACCATAATTGAAAGCACCACCAGCAATGTCTCCTGGTATATTCCAAGCTTGTTCCGAAGAAGCCCACAGTTCCCACCTACCTGCTGATCGAGATATTGATACCTGCCCCCCGATCGATTGCTACCTGGAGAACTACTACCTCTGATGAAGAAAGAATGACGATTCTGCTTCGCTCGACTAAACCGACCTACGATCCTTTGACCTGCTGACCGAGCTGTATGATCCCGCCGCCTGACTGCTGCTTGCTTCTACCTTCGACTTGACCTTCGCTCACTGCCTTCATCGATATAGCTCCCTTCCCTTCGACCTTAGATTATATCTATCTTCGACCTGGAGAACTACTACCTCTGATGAAGAAAGACGGGCCACCAGAAAATTCTTTGAGACGCTTGAGGAAGGAACGGTATCCCAATCTTTCCAGCCCCAGCCAAACTTCGTAGATCTCACTCAAGGTTGATCCTCCGTCCGGTGCTTCCTCTCTCCCTTTCGGTCGAGGACCTACCTTTAGGACTCGACCACCGGTTTCATTCACAGAAAGGAAATATTACGCGTCGGACCTAGCAGGGAACATACGCTTCATTCAGTCCGCGAGTCGTTCCATGCGCCTGGCTGGTTCCATAAGCTATACCCTTATGACATGGAGCTAGCTTGTAAAGCTGCCGAAGGAAGGTAGTAGGTTAGCACCATTCGTACATGGAGCTACGGAATAGAGCTAGTGAGTAGACCGCAGCTACTTTGGACAAGGCTCGTAGCTGGTAGACCGCCACGAAACCTATTCTCTCACTGTGTGAAGAGTTGGCTTTTATGTTCAGGTAAACCCTTCGATAATGCTGCTATTATATATGTAATTATGCTCTTTTGAGAGATGGACCACGATCCCTCCCTCGAACCAGCAATTTCTTCCTGCCTGAGCAGCACCTGCCCCTACTAGATAGAAGGAAGGAAGGGCAGCCTGCCTGAGCGAGGCCTTAGCAGGTCATCGCTCCCCCTACTATATATAATATAAGGCAGCTATTCGGACACAGAACAGAATAGAGCCCCCATACCATAAGGGGGACGGAAGAAGAAAGAGAGGGGGAAAAGCCCCAAATTGATTGATTCGCCGTGTCTCTGGGAAAACCGGGTTATTCGCCGAGACTCAATTGATATCATTTTGGGTCGCCCGGAAGCTTTGTGATTGACTCCCTGAAGCAAGTGAGTTCCCACACCCCCGGTTGATTGAAAGATCTTCCCGGTTCGAGCATGCTTTCTAGAATCTAGTCTCCGAATCCAATGACTGGTGATGTTATTATCCCCTCCCGGTAGTTAGATTGTTCTCGGCTACCAACGACTAGCTATCCCTCGGTCCAGCTGAAGAGAATATCTTGCCTGGGGGTGAAGGCCCTAACTTCCTACCGGGGGTTAAGGTGAGGTAGATGCCGTTAAGTTGGGTGGAAAGACAAGATCCTATAGAGGGGGTGTGGGCAAGCCTGCCCTTCCCGGACAAGCTTCCCTGAAACGTTAGTTGTAAATAGTTGGCTTTGGCCATAAACATCCAAACCTACCTTTGTCCGATAGCCAGACAGACCAAAGCTGGGGTGAAACAGGATCGGATTGAACTAGCGACTCTCCGTCCCTTCCCGGACAAGCTTCCCTTCTCCGGCGGGGGTGTAAAGGGAGGCCCACGGTGTGGGAAGGAAACGGAATTGAGCTAAATCAAGTTGCTCGGCTTGTATTCTGGGAGAGAGAGAACTATTATAGTTGGTTGGAGATGGGCTAGACGATAAAGCAGTTCAAGTAACGCCCACTTATAATAGCCCAGGTCTTGTCTTAGCTCCGATGGAACTCAACGAGGAGAATTACCCAGCCGCCAGCCAAGCAGAGCAGCGTTGTGTTTAGATCCGTCCTTCTGTAATGCTGTAGATGAAAGCGAGATGAGTGCGATTGAGATGTTTGCTGGTGCTGTTGCCATCTATCCCCGATACTTAAGCTGTTAGTACTGGGCGTGCTTCACCCTGTCCGACCAATGAATGCCTCATTCAAGAAGAGATCAAGAATATAAAGCCATGCATATGTAGGGGTAAGAAGCTTGCTGGTTACGTGGTTTGCCCCTACCTTTAAATATAAAGATACATATCTAGATATACCTATCTAGTTTTTGTATTTAACACATGCCAGGTAGGCATCAGTGAAGAAAGACATGGTCAGTCGACATGAGACTTATGAGCACGCTCATCACTACATCTACATGCTTTTGATTCTATCACGGCTAATCAATAGTCAGACATTCCATAGTTACTTACGGAGTACGCCTGACCACTCCTGCCTGATACTTCCCACTCCCGTGTGTGCTACGCCTGCCTCCCCTCCCGGGGTGCCTTCCCCGTAGTCAATATAGGCAGGCAAGACTGACCCTGCTTGCTGGCCTGCTTGAGGCATGGAGTTATGTCTTCTCTTTATTATCTAGTTGCCGGAGGCGAGTCATAACGGCTTGAGGTAGCCGCTCACGTAAGACAGCCAGCTCCAGGCTTGCCTGCTTGAGGCCTTGAGCACAAACTGCGTCAACTCCGCCTTGAACGAAAGATAAAGGCAGGCCGGACCTGGAAAGAATAGGGAGCTTTAGCTTACTTTGACTCCCAATTCGTCTTATTATGGCTAGATTCTACCCTCGTATAAGGCTTTATTATATTCTCTTTTAGGGCTTAATCAGCGGTAGTCAGCAGTGTGGTAGTCAGCGTGGTAGTCAGAAGGTCGCTCCATCAAGTGCTTGGTTGCTTTTCTTTCTTTCCATCCACGACAGACAAGTGGGATCCTTCCTTCCACGACAGACAAGCGATAGCGATCGATCAAGCTCCTAATATTGTTGCCAAAAGTGGAAAGTTTCAGTCCCGGTGCTATTCACCCCTTCGTAAATTGTTAGTTCTGTTACTTATTGAAGATTGAAAGATTGAAAGGAGACGGGAAGGAAACGAAAGGAAGGCGAAGAGAATGGACCAGCGGGTAAGGGATGGGCGGAGGAGCCACCATTCATAGGTACGTGTGCGGTATGGAAGGAAGGCATCTCCCCAAAGAGCAAGGAGACGCGAAGCGGGAAGGGAAGCTCTAATGGATGCTCATCGCAGCCATACATTCTCATATAGGTGCAGTTGGTTCCATAGAACGAGCGAGCTGCCATAGTTCTCGAGTGGCCCTTTGGCCTTCGATACTGATTGGATTCTTACAATGATGCTGGCTGGCCGTATCAGAGCGGACAAAGGAAGAAGGAGGGGACCGAAGCCAAGTCGTGTTAGGTAGATCACCGATTCCATGCCTTACCCTCATCCTTTTACTGACTCAGTCCTATGACCTATGACTCCACCTTGCCCTCCCCTGCTCGCTCTCCTGCTTTATTGATAATAACTCCATTGCTTAGGGGGTATCTGACCCAACTACAATGAAGACTTTATAACTTTATAATCAGAGTCACTGCCTGGCTTATCGCTCCCTGGCCTGGCTTAAGTTACGGGGGCAGCTGGGATTGGTTCAGACAACAGCTGCCAATAGGTCTGACTCTCTTCTCTGGTCTCCCTCAGACTAGTTCAGGAATAAAGTAAGGTATTAGTAAAGTGAAAGGTAGATAGCAGTTTCGGAATTGAATGATTCAAGGTATTAGTATCAGTCGTCCAGTGCAAGTTATGATTGATTATATGTAGCAGGTCCAGTGAATGGATGGAGTTGTTATTAGATGTAGCAGTAGCAGTGATTTTATTGATTTTAGTAGTTTCATCCAGTGCACCATATATATTCGGCTTGCAGAATCAGGTTTAGTTCCATACCCATGACCAGGTGATTGCGAGCCCTTACAATCATGATCAAAAGATCCATATAAAGTTCTTCTATTTCTTGGAGAGATGAATTGAATCTATTACGACCAGAAATAGCTAACCTATAAGGAATGAGCTAAGGAATGAGCTAAGGAATGAGCTGTATGCCTTATGTGGATACTATCTAGCCGGGGGTCGAAACGTCTACCACCTTATGAATCTATTACGACCCAGGGATATAGAACATAACCTATGGAATATAGAACCTATAGATATACGATTCCCCTCCCCAATATATATATGTGGTATTATCGGAATGAGATGGCCCTCACGCGTGGGACGCATAAGCGCTATACTATATATATTCCCTCACCTTCCTATCGTCAGGTTCGCTATCTAGAAATAGATATTCCCCAATCACACCACTGAACTTACCAGGCCAATAACTCTCTCCCTTATATGGCTCACCCTTCGTACCTCGAACTACGTGAGAGCCCGGGGAAGGTGTTGTGGGGTAGGTTATCCCGCTACTTTTGACGTTCGGAATAGTAGCCGCGGCAGGTGTCCCCCGAACGTAGGTTGGGGTTGATCTGACCCATCACAGTGTGGGAGGGAGCTAATGTGTTGAAAGTGGTTCCCCAACACTTATGCCCTCCGATTGAAAAGGTAGGGTGTGCTATCTATCAGTCAGTCATGTCTACTGTCCGCGAGGACAAACTCACTAGGATCAAGTCACTGAATCCGCGAGCTCTATCATATCAACTGGACTATCATATCAACTGGTGGACACTGGAGAAAACACTGGACTATCATCGAATATGGTGGAATCATACTCTAATAGAAAATGGGCACAACCGCCGCCCCCACCTAACATACCTAAAAGACATAGATATGGCAATGCAATCACTCTATTGACTATAAAGAAGCCGCCCCACCTAACATACCTAAAATAGATGTGGTATATAGATAGATGCAATCACTGGCATTTCTATAGATGCACTAACTCTATTGATTAGAAAGAAGTGAGTTTGCAGGAGAGGGAAGGAGACGGCCACCTGGAAGGACTACCACCCATAGAATATAGACCTTAAGTGTTTCAAGTAGGGATAGAATACAGGCAATGAGAACAAGCAATAGAGTTTATTATCGATTACCAGAAGTACCAGTTTTGAGGACTCGTTGGAGGGGAAATAAGTAAAGTAACCATAATAGAATACAGGTAATCAATAAGTGTTTCAAGTAGGACTGGCCAAATATATATTGAAAGACGCATACGTCCGAGGGAAGCTAGTGATCCACCCTCAACCGGAATTCTATGATCCACTAACGCGTGTAGAACCATTGACTTCAGACTTATTGATAGTCCAAGGTTCTGTCTAAGGCAGCGCCCCTATCTGAAGAAGAAATAGATGATATGAAGCCCGGACCTCGTACTTCTATTGGGCCTATGATCCCTCCCGCTACTCACTGGGGCTGCTAAACGAGCCAAGCTAGTAGTTCTAGTCCAACCAATTAGTCTACTTCTTCTCTGGCCAAGTAGTTCCATTAACCCATAGTCTAGTTATCAGCCAATCTGTCCTAGTAGTTCACTGAACCTATAGTCTTTTTAGAAGCCAATCAGTACAAGTAGAAGTTGGTCTAAGCAGTCCCACCTAATAGTCTAGTTCTTCTCTTTGAACCGTACCTCGGATGTATAATCCAACTGGTCTACCCGAACCATACCTGTGCGAAGCTGAAGCTCGTCTACCCGAACCTTAGTCACGGAAACCTCTTGCTCGCTAACCCTACCTACCATTCAGTTGTCCAAGCAACCCTGAAAAGTTGTCTAACCAAAGTCTAACCAACCCACCAAACCTGTGCGAAGCTCAACCTACTGGGAATATACACAGCTCACTGAACCTATTGTCACTGGGAATATACAGTGCGAAGCTGAACCTACTGGGAATATACACAGCTCACTGAACCTATTGTCACTGGGAATATACAGTGCGAAGCTGAACCTCGTCTACCCGAACCATGCTGTCCAACCTAATAGTCTAGTTCTAATCAGTGCAGCCCCAGTAGTTCTCATCCAAGCTAGTGACCTAAACCTACCAAGCAAATAGATTAGTTTAGTTATCAGCAGTTACCTAAAGCAAACAACCAAATAGAATAGTGCAGGTATTAGCAGGCCAAGCGAGTAGTTCTCATCCAAGTGACCGAACCCTACCAAATAGTCTAGTTATAATCTGTCCAAGCATGCATGAAGTAAGAAGCTAGTCTCACCAAGCATGGTGGGAAGCTAGATCTATATATGCATCCACATCCATATAGATAGTCATCGATAGATATATAAAAGAGAATATGGGCTTGTTAAGGACACTTTTTCTTGACACTGACCCTTACTAGTTCGTGTGGCAGAGAGGTTGTTTGTTGCCCACGCCCTAACTCAATGGGGTGGGGCATGCATCGCTGAGGACTACTTCCCTTGATTCCAGCCATACCCAGTAAACGATATATACCTGGTATGACATATTTACATATATAACCTACACACTAATGCATTGAATGAAAGGATTGACTTGAACCCGCCAGTGATACGGGACATACATAGATAGCAGTGGATAGTGCGGTCTAGAGAGCTGGGCAGATAACGCAGTGGAGATAGCTATAGTGCGGTCTATAAAGCTGGGCAGATAAGCCTAATAGCGGGGTGGACCTTATACGGGGGTTAGCTAGGAAGAGGTATACGTCTAAGTAAGAGCTTATACGAGGTATACCTAGCCAGTTTCTCTCTTGGTCAAGCCTATCCTGGCAGTCCTGGCTTTATAGAGGTCTAAGTAAGAGCTTATACGAGGTATACTACCTAGACCGTACAAAGATCAAAAGAAAGAGGCCCTGATCGGGCATTTGATTCTCTCAAAACTAGCCTTTCAGAACGACACTTTCCTACTTAGGGCAGTCTGCGGACCCTGACCTCTCAGTGTAATGAACATTGCGGGAATATTATATTAGATCCTTGCTTCTTTACTTGCTTCCTCTTTACCTAGCAGTGGCACGAACATTCTGGGAAGATCATAAAGCCGTCTTGCTTCTTTACTTGCTTCCTCTTAGGGGCTTGGGCTCGCTTAGCAAACTTGGCTGGCTTACTCAACTGAACCTTGGACTATGTCTGGCTTTACTGACCTTGGCCGGCTCCCTACGCAACCCATCTCCTCTAGTTGGTGCATGAACGAAGCTCTGGTCCAGCTAGTCAGTGCTTGTCAGTGCTGCTTGAGTATCATTGCTTGAAGCCTCTCCCTTCTTCTGTCCCTTATTTCACTCTCAATTACAGGAAGGGAATTGCGAAAGAAAAGCCTTTCCGTTCTCCCTTCACTCAAAGTATTTAAGGTGAAAGTTTTACCTCACCAGTTGAAGCTGCCATGTACTCCACCTCTGCTAAACTGAGTGCAATTGCAGCCTGCTTCCTGTTGAACCACATGGGCACCCACTAATATACCCAAACTGAAACAAAAATTGGAGGCAGGTGCATTCATTGCATCCGAGGTTCTGTCCGATTATTCATTCATTTCGGTGCTCCGGGGAGAGGAGGGAACCCCATGAATGAGGCAGGCAGAGGCTAAGGCATAACATAAGGCAGGAGAAGCAGGTTCAAGGCGTATTCATTAGGGGTTGGGTGCACGGAAAAGGCAAGTTACTGATTCGGGTTCGGCATCCTATTCATCCATTGGCGGGGATCTCCTCCAACGCAGCAGTCTTTCTTTTTGATGTGCCCGGGTGTCCAGAGCTATATATATGTTGTATGTTGCTCCCTGCGCCATGAAGAGAAGGGTCATTGTGTTTACTTCTAGATAAGGAAGCTCTTTATAGAGGTGAGGGCACTCTATAATGATTGTTTCAACGACTCCTGCTTCTTCCGGTCATGTTCGCTGGAGAAGGACCATAGAAGCACTAGCGAATCACCCGATTTCGTTCATTGGCCAGTAACTTCCTATCTTTTAGGATCACCAGGAACTATCTAGAATTGTTAGCAAATCTTTCGGCAACCTATAGATAGCAGGGCTCTGGCAGTTGTCCACTTATCGATCAAAATGAAACAACTATTGATGCCGGGCGAGATCGAATCACTGCTAAAGACTAGGTTGGCTGGCTAGCTGGTTTACCCAGGTTAGATCCCTAATTAGTTTGAAGTTCCTGCGCTTGATTCACATGAGCTGTCTTGGACTGGTCTACCGGTGGACCCCTACCCTTCTTCCAACCGGATAAAGAAGATAGATAGTACTGGATCCAGGCCTGGAGAGTAGAGTTGGGTAAGTCACTAAACCTTCATTAAAACCTTTCCGCCCTACATCATCTGTAATATTGAAACTAACCTCCCTGGCGGTACGAATACTGGCAGGCTCGGAATGAAAGAACTTCTTTATGTCTAACCCACCTCACTAATTGATTGATCTATATCGATAGCTTCCGATTCGAATTGATCTGCGTAGCTAGCAGATCTATATGCGGAGCTTCCAATTGAAGATGTTTTTGATCCTACCCTCCGCTTCCTTGTGTGGCTGTTGAGATAGAAGGCAGTTGTTAAACGCAACGATATCAGCTGAAGAAGGGTTCTGTACGATCTCTGTTAAAGAGAAACCCTCTTGGCTACTCAACCATCCAACCAGTCGTGCCATCCAGAATCGGGGGAGCATGGGTAGCTACGAATCGACAATCATCCAGCCGTGTCTATGAAGTTATGGCTGTTAAGAATCTATCCGCCGGGGCAGTTCAACAATCTAAGCTGAAGTTCCCAGGATCTCCGCTAAAGGTTGTTCTGGCTGTAAAGAATCAATCCAAGAAGGCTGTTCCAACGATCCCACAGCAAATCCAAGAGAAGCAGGCAGGCAGATTCACTCCTAGCAAAGGGAGGTACTGTGGATGGATAGATTGGTGCGTGGGTGGATTAGCACCCTCTTCGATAAGTAAGAAGGGTCAGTCAGTGCCTTGTCAAAGGGGTAGTTATTTGATGTACTGAACTAGACCTTTCACTTTCTACTGCCTTCAACCTAGGACGATGGAGGAGCGACTTACCAACCCATTCATGATACCAGGAAGATCAGTAGGAGACAGTCTTAGAAGACCTTACCTTGGATGGACACCAGACACCTCCTAGAACTAGATCTTTAGAGGCACTAGATCATGAGGTCTTCTTTAGAGGCCCTAGAACATGAGGTCTTTGGAGGGACAGCTGTCAGACCTTAGGAGCGATGGGAATGGGCATTGGTTTGTCTTGGGGTGGGTTGTCATTAGCCCCTACCTTAGAGAACTAGAATCGTCACGAACTGCATATGCCTGAGAGTTGAAGGGAGGGACCTTTGACCTTACTCTCTAAAGACCATAAGCCTAAGAGCACCAAGTTACCACTCTAGAAACCAGGAATACTAAAGCAGCCAGGTATGCCATTAAACACTCCCTTGGTTCACTTACCTGCACGAAAGAGCCCTAGACCTGGAATGCACTAGTGTTGTTAGTCAGTCGGAATACCTTAGAAGCCGAGGATGGATGGGAACAAGCTTCTTACTTGCTAGGAGGGAGATCCCAGACAGAGCCAGCCAGCCAGGATATGCTTAGAACACTTGCCTATATGAAGCACTTTTGCGTTAGGTACAGCTATTACACCTTTACTGCCGGAACCTACGATTAGTGAGTGACTTTACCACCCTTTCCTTCAACCAAGAAAAGCTGTAGGGAGGGAACAGTCTCAAAATTACTTACCTTGGAAATACACCTTTGACCTGCAATCACTAGATATTCACTGGCCCTAGAACATTAGGGCTTTGGAGGGACACTGCTTTAAGACCTTAGGAAGCCACAGATTGGATCCTGGAATCGTTGGATCGTTAGATGGAATTTTTGTGCGTTATTACATATATAATATGAAACCTTAATTTACCTTCTTTGCACGAACCAAACCACCCAGGATAAGAATTGCCTTTCTGAATACACGAACTTTTAGTTACCCCTTCTTCTTATGGATTTTCTTTTCGCCGAAGACTCAGAGTTGCCTGCCTTTGCTACCCCAATTCCTGGATTACATGGTGGCAGCTGGACGAGACGGATTGTTCAGTAGCCGAGGACTTGTAAGAGCTTGACCATGATCCTTTTATGGATTACATTACATGCCGGGGCGGGGCAGCTGGGTAGATTGGATGGATGGAAAAGGAAGAACCTGAAAAGCTATAATTAAGATACTTGTCTAAAGAGAAATGCTAGTTACCGACCTCGGTGGAAATTATCCCTCGAACCATGCCAACGACGCGTTTGATAGCCCCGCTTCTCAGAAGCTTTTTCGGATTCAACAGAAACGACGCCCCCCCAACCTGGCATGACTGAACAGGCCGATCGGGTTAACATATCACCTATTTCTTTCTTGCTTTATTGATGGGATTTTACATTTGCTTTATTACATATATAATAAACCGGATTGACCTTCTTTCATTACCCCCGAGCGCAAGGACAAGTGCTTCACACACTGAAACACGTAGTGCTTCTTATGGATGGGTGCGATGCATGGGGAGCTGGCCGAATACTCTTAGTAGGCTTACTTTGTTTGCTCCCCCGATGAGGGATTACTTTGCGGGACGGAGCTGGCTTGAATGGGGATTAGTCACCCACATAGGAGAGGGTCGCCTGGTTACCTGATGGGCTTAGATCCTTTCACTGCGGGGCGGGGATGCCTTGGGGATATCGCATTCTTGTTGTTGGGACATCTTATAGGAAGGAGCCTCTTATGGGACAGCCTTATTACTGCTAGGACGGCCGGCGGATATTGAGTGAGTGGACGGATGCCCAGACAGAGCCAGTCAGGATAGTCACCCAAGCATTAGGATTTGTAGGAACAGCTATATTATTCACTTTTTAGGAACACTTATATTCCCTTACCTTAGAAGTGCCAGATTAGATTGCTAGGGTTTATGGTTTCTCCCTTACCCTTCCCTTGGAATTTAATTGGATGAATTGGCGGCAGTCGGAGTTTCGCTTCGCTCACGACGTTATGAAAGGCAAGGCTCGCATAACATAATCTGATCAATCCGTGGTATGCCATGCCGCCCGGGGCGGGGAGATGGGAATTCTGATTCATCTCGAACTCGTATCCCTCCCTTATTCTCTTCGTCATCGCCGACTCGCACGCAATAAGACTCCTACATCGCCATCGTCGGTTCGTTCTCCTTCTCGTTGTACATATGCTTGGGACAAGGTCCTAAGCTTCCAGTCCCCGTATTTGAAGCATCGCTCTTATTGAATAGAAGGCTTTTCCCGATATTATATACTTAATTAAGTAAGTAAATACTAGGGGAAAATGAGATTTTCGGCAAGCCCAAGGGATAAGGAACAGAACGACCAAAATAGACTCCTTCAGAGTTGTTACACTCTCACTTCTCCTCCACTAGCTTATTCAGGTGCCCCCATTAAGGATCCGATAAGACTACTTTATAGAAATAGAATAGGGCACGAATAGAAACCTTTTCCACAGTAGAGAACGGCATGCGATGATGAAACTTGGTCCTGGCGCATCAACATCAACTGACTTAGCCGCTACTTTTTTTACTTCTTATTCAGGTGGGGGGGTCCCGCCTCACTTACCTGAACTACGTGAAGGTAAGGAAAGGTCCTTCGGCTCAAGGTATATACCTTGATGATGAGCTAACTCCTCCCTACAGGAATGGGATCGACAACCTGGCGGCTCGGCTCTGACTGTGGCAAGTTCTTCGATAGGATTAGTCGTAACAACTCCTATTCATTCCCTTTCAAATTCTCTTCCCGAAGTGAGAGATGGATTATCTGGACCAAACGGGTCCTACTATGTTGATTGATTGAATTGAAAAAGGTCATTACTTTACCTCGCTAAGGAATGAGTGGGGAGAGGAATGTACTTGTTGGGAGTGGTATACCGGTAGAGAGCCCCCCTATCTCATTCTCATAAAGGGGGATTTCGGAATTCTCTTTCAAGAGTAAGATAGTCCTTGTTCATTTCCTTAAAGATTTCTATCATCAGCGAACCACCGGAATCAGTTCACCAATCATCCGCAGACCAATAAGAGCTTTGCGATATGAACTCCAACCGGGAGGGTGGGATAAAGTTGATTTGTTAATCCGTATATAAGATCTTCGGTAGCACCGGTTGATGGGGAATGAACGGCAACAAGCGGGGATGCTGGTTAAAGGCCAACAGCTAGAACTTCATCACAAAAGCCTAGCGATAATGAATGAAAAGGAAAAACCCGAAACGAGCGAGGTCAAATTAGATTTCTGCCTCCTAGCAAGCGCCTCGGAGCTAAAGCGACCCCCTGGTAGGTGTGCTAGAACCGAACTAGCAGTGAGGTAAGTGATAGCAGCAGTTCGGTAGGACGGAACTAGCAGTGAGGTTGTACAGCGATAGCAGCAGTTCGGTAGGGCCAGTGAAAGCATTGCTGTAGGGCCATCATCTAGTTTGTAAGCACCACTTGGCTTTGCTGGGATTGCTCGCTCCGGCAGTTTGGTTAGGCAGCGATGAAATTGCCTACTCCTTTTCTTTATCTAACAATGCTCGAGGGCTTAAGGTCTTCCCTTGCTGCTGGGCTTAAGGGAGTCAGTCCCAGATCTTAAAATCCTCCTGATTCGGCTCATGCTCAAGAACTTCCTCCTTCTCATAGTGGACTGATGAGTGGTGCTTACCAACCATATTCTGCTCCTCCGAGGTTATCCAGAGTAGCCAGAGCATAATACAGATGGAAGAAAGATGAAAGCATCTGGACCAAGAGGGTCTTTTGGGACCCTGTAGGCCCTATTATGCATAACTGAGAAGAGGAACCCGTTTGATGATGACTCACGAGTTTCTGGGCAAGCCAGAGCAATGTGTAGCACTTTTCATAACCCAAATCTCCCCACGAATAGGGGAAGGAAAGTACTTCTGGCGTACCCAGAGAACCCTTCGAATAAATCCATCTGCCGAATAAATCCATCTGCTGCACATATTGGTGCTCTGACATGTGGGCTCTGACTGTATCTATAGCTGAAGTAAGTAAATGGACTTTCGTGGTGCTAGCTACGGATCGTGAGTGAAATTCTTCGAAGCTAATTCCCCATGAGAAAAGAACCTCGCCATTCTTCTCATTTAACTCAGCGCATAGGGCATTTAACCCTCGGCGTGAGGAAATACGAATGTAAAAACTCTCCTGGGATAACCAGGAAGATTTGAATGCCAATTTCCGCGGTTTCTCAATCATATCTGTAGATAGGAGTTGTGGGAGCGGCAATCACTGATACCTTTGCGGGAAGGTCTATCTATAGAGCCTCTTTAATAAGCTATTGACGTTCTAAAGCAGCTAGTGACGTTAGTTTTCCCAGAATGACGTTCGTTAGTTGCCCCAGCTAGTAACGACGGAGGAAGTTTGGGGCTACGCACAGGAAGAAAATTGTTTATGTCGCGGTGTTACTGTGAGTTCAACTGTGTCACTATTTGTGTAACTGTGTTCCTGGAACGGACATTTACAAAATGAAATATTGACAGAACGAAGGAATCGGAAAGCTTCGATAAATTGGGAAGCAATGACTCTCTATCTAAATCTAACCCAAGCACAGGAATAAAATTGACTATAGCGCGCTTTCCACCCACCCACATGCCCTCTCTATCTTAAGAGGTTAATTGTTTCAGTCCGCCTTTCAAGTCTTTAAAGTCCAAGTAATAATTGCTTGCTCGAACAAAGCCCCTACAGGGTGAGGTATCGAACTCTCGACTAAATTGATAAGTACTCCCGTAAAGAACCGATAAGTTTCGTTTCAAGGCGCGGCCCGGCCGCTTGGCGAGGGAATCTTTGTCTTTTGTCCATAGGAGACACCTCCGTCCTCAGTAACATCCCTTCCTATCCCGATAGTATCCTTTTTGACAGTCCTTTTTCACCCATTTCCCTTCCCGCCATTCGAGGCCCCGCCAGCTTCATCCCCGCCAGCCATCAATCGATTCCATAGAGGAAAGGGCAGGGGAGCAACTACTTGGTCACATCAGGCTTGCGGCAATCCAAGTTGGTGGGT
>Ga0224573_1000036_pt1 | contig 17984 bp, 7 predicted proteins | sample CRU1metagenome_FD_189088 | JGI IMG/M metagenome (GOLD analysis project Ga0224573, IMG submission 189088) | Spruce roots microbial communities from Bohemian Forest, Czech Republic - CRU1 | ecosystem: Host-associated > Plants > Roots > Unclassified | place: Czech Republic: South Bohemian Region... | reverse complement strand
GCTTGATCCACTTCATTTTTACGAGAGTCACCGGGGCCTCCCCGCTTCGCTGGTAAAATAATCTATCTTAGCTGCATCTATATTCCCACTAACCCACCCTGCCGTGTATAACCCCTCCCCCCCCCCTAATGGGTAGCTAAGGACTAACTGGGTGCCCGGTACATTGGTGTTCCGGGACCAGTAAAGAACCCGTTTCTTTATTCGGTGAGACAGGGTAATGAATGAGTAATTACCAAGCTAGGTCCGATCATGCTGGTCTCGGTCAATAAGAGTTTAGACCCTCTCCCTTTCTTTCTGTGTTCCCTAATTAGTTAATGAGTACCTCTATCTCTCTGTTGGTTGGTTCGGGGCGGGGGAAGACCGGAAATAGATAGTACGGGGGGGCCGAGCTCGGAACTAGAAACTATTGGGCTAATTTAAACTAGAAACCCGGTTATCAATTAGAAGCTGGGATGGGCAATACTTACTAAGTGTAGTGCGAAGGGTGGGTATTCCTCGATTAGGACTCTATACTCTATCCACTGTGGAGAAGAAAAAACTTCACTTGCACTAGATTTAGTTACTGTCACTAGATCCCCTCCCTTTCGATCGAGGGAGCCCCCTCAGAGCAAACTTGACTGAAACTATGCTCCTTTCCCTTTCGGTCGATCCCAGCATGCTATCTACTTCGTTCTGCCCCTCATTCCAACTCACCTATCTATCGATCTACGCCTACGGCCGATACAGTAGGCATTGAACCTCGGGGAAAAGAGAAAGTGATCCGGGGCGGACTTTACGCCATATGAGAGGAGGGGAAGAGTAGTTTAGTCTCATCTATTCATAAAAGCTATTCTGCTTTTGCTTTATCAGTACGCGATGAAGAAGCCAACTCAAAACTAAACCTTCTTTTCTAAACTATTTATTGCCCTCTCCATTTCCCTTCTTTCCAGGGTGGTTTCATTTCCGACCTCAGCTATAGAAACTAATCTTGAGTGCGATCGGGGTAGGAGGCCACCTATTAGGAAGGGAGAGAAATAACCTTTGAAAGGGGTGCACTCCAACCATTCGATCGGATCATTCAGCTGGCGCGGGTGGAAAATAATGAAGGGTGGGTTTGGAGAGTGCGGTTCGTTCTATATAATAGATTGAATACTTAGAACGAAGTGGGGTTGGGGCAAATGAATTACATCGGTAATATGCATAACCCTACCCGGCTGCATTCATATGTAAAGCGATGGCTCAGGCGTTAAAGCGAATGGCTTAGGATAAAGCGCGAATGAACGGAGATAGGAGGGAGAGACGGGTTAACTGCTGAATAGGAGGGAGAGACCGGCCGCACTCTGAAGCAATGGGTATGGGGAAGAAACTATCGTGTTTCAAAGCTACTGCCACCGATGAACCAATCAACTTGCTCACAGAAGCATTCAAGCTTTCTAACTCACTTGGCCTGTTGATAAAGAGTGTAATTACGTATATAAACGGATGACCTCTCCCTATACTGACCTCTCCCTCCCGTAATGACCAGTATCCATCAATGTAGATCAGTTTTTCTAGTCACGTACCTCTATATACATTCTTTCAAAACGAGGCGGGCATACCTATGCTCGTGTAATAGCCAAGTAAAGTATAATATGGGAGCATGGCTTTGTAACATGGTACATATGAAGCCAGGTTAGGATACATCTTAAAATGAATGTTGCTTCCATCTCAAATATGTGATGAAGCAATGTTGCCCAATGGGGGCACATAACTGCAGTACAGGAGGCCCACAATTGTGGAAGGGCTGGGACATGTAAAGAGCTCATTGGAGGTAAGCCCAAGTTGTGGCTCACGATAATGTTGGAAAGAAGCCATACATGTCCATGGTCTTCCACTGGATTTGGAACACTGACATCACCAAGTACGATTCTCCATGATGTGATAATGAGTTGGAGTCGAGCATGGGAGAAACCCTCTGGTCAGTGATCAATGATGGAAATTGCCGCTAGATGCGAGGTAGCCCACCAATGATGAAAATGGGTATCAAGGTACGAGTAAGAACCGATGCGTGAATGGATGTTTTGAAGGTGAACATCGGTAGGAACCATGCAGTCAGGGATCAATGATGGAAATCCACCAATGTATGCGAGTGAAATTACCAATGATGAAAACGGTAACCAAGGTACTGGGCCTATAAATAAACCCCTTTGAGTGGGGTACGCTCGCCCTCGTGTGGCCTCACGGAGGTTTTCCCTTATTCTCCCTAGTCCTGGGTGCCATGAAAAGAAAAGTAAGAGGGAAAAAGTAAGGTTATACCTAAGTGGTAGTGACCGACCAGCACCTCTGTCTCATGAAGGATGGAGGGTGCCAGAAAAAAGGAAATGAGCTAAAGGAAGAACTACTTCCGCCCTTACGTACATGCACTTCTACTTTCTCTCTACAACCACTATATGCTCATTAATAATGATACGGTCAATTCACTGGCTGGCTCTGATTTCAAAGATTGCGGTTGACGACCTCAGTTCACTAAGTAAAGTCCAATGCAGCCACGGAGCTTGGATAAGGGTTATTTCCCGTAGCGAGAAGGTTCTCCTTTTCTTTCTTCCTTCCCCTAACCAACTGCCTTATCCGAGCGTATGTCATTATGCTTGCCTTAAGTGAAAGGGTGTAAGATTACCTTACCTCATTTGAAAGGGGGAGGGGAGAACTAGCTTCCCCCTACGATGGCATTCAAGTGGCTTTCGTGGACCGCCCTATTATTATATAAGGCCCCTTTTTGTTTTTCATTTCAAGGAGGATGGCGGCGCTTCTCTTTATCCAACTTATTCTGTATAAAAGGGGGGCCATCATCATATCCCAGTGAATCGCTTCCAACCATTGGGGTTCAGATTGGAGTAGGTATGGGTAGGACATAGATAGCAGCTATATAATCTTATATACTACCGACTGGCTTACACTCCTAACTGCTCACCCTAAATATTTGTTGACCAATCATATCATAATAGTAGGGGAGCTCTAAGCATCTTTCTCTGATCGCATTCCCATCACTAGTAGGACCGAAGTACTTCAGGAAGGGTGTATAGTCCAGTTGGTCCTGTAGGAAAAGCACCTCTCCCTTTTCTATAAAGCCATCTAAAATAAAAAGAGAATTGACGTTTCCACATCCAATTCAATCTTACCCTTATTACTCTATCCGCAGATACGAGTCTATTCTCTACGTATGAACAACGACACCCATTTGCCAGTATAAAGTTAATACGTATATAATAGAGGTGGGGTCTAGAATATTTCTTCTCCATTTACCTCTAGGTTGGTTGTGTGAAACCGGCATCCCAGGCGTTTCTCTCCACGTAATTCATCGGCGTGCGATGCTCGCATTGGTACCTTCGGGACCCTGGACATAGCCTTGAATAGGTAGTAACACACTCATCCTGCCTGCCTGTTTAGGAGAAAGTGAAGAAAGCGCTTTCTATTGCCATATCAAGCTCTATCTAAACAAATAAATGGAACCCCGACATTTTCTTTTGATCCGCTAATCCTAAACACTATCCTTTTCCTCTCAGTGGCTGATTCTCACTACCTACTAGAAGACTTCTTATTCTTAGAACCCGCAACACTACATCAGGTCAAGTGAACGAGTCGAATAATTGGTTAACTCGTCAGACCCATGACATGGAGATCGGGGCAGCATATCATATCTAACGTTGCTAGCTTTCAAATCTGTTTCAGTAGAGAACGGCACTCAATAGATTTTCCCTTAGCTTGACCGGCTCAAGCAAACGCTCGTCCCAGGGCCGTATAGTCAATCCACACACAGTTATCGGTCCCGTGGGGGAACGAATAGTGTCCTTTTTTACTTTGCCGAGCCGGGGTGGGGGGTGGGTTCCGCGGAAGACTGAATCTGGGAATGACTCTAGAATAGTTCTTAAGCTACGTTGCTCAGGCATTTCGATCTTATACTAGTGATCTCCGGTTCCAACCATTCCTGCTAAGGAAAAAGCCATTCCTGGCAAAAAAGCCCAAAGGTTTACCACGAGAGGGTTATTTACCCAGAATCATAGAGGTACGGAGGGTGCCGAGTTCCCTTTCCTGGGAAGAGCGGTGAGAACACAAGTCTTTCTTCATAGTAATTCCGTGTGATCCACTAAATGAAGTAATTCCAGCGGAGTGGACAAGATACGAGTATGAGTACCCAAATCCATATCAGAAAGGCTTTGGCCTGATCATAATGAAATAAATCCCCGCAGTCTTTCACTATATAAGATACCTAAGCTGGAGCTTGAAACTAAACCAGAAAGTGGGAAGACGAGCTTTGACAATCCCCGGATCCGGATACGAAGTGAAGGTTGCAATTCTCCAGTTAGAAGATAGCCGTGTCAAGTTCAATTTCATGATGTGGAACCAGATGTTTATGAGTAGCCCTTTTCAAGCAATGCAGGCGAAGAATTAGGAACATGACATCAGCAAGGAGAGGCTAACTTGTTTAGAGACCACTAAATAGTTACGCGCAGCCCCTGGGAAAAGAGAAATGAGCAAATTCCTTCCTTGATGACTAAGGTTGTAGGAGTCAATTCCCAGGTCTTTCTTCATAGAATCCGTAGCAGGTCGTTGTTTTCCTCATTTCTTTAAGCCAGAAAGGTGTAATGTTCAACTGAGGTTTCCTATCAAAATTGCCAAGGAAGCGGTTTAAATGCTCTCTATAGGCCGCAGGATTTACATCCCCTCGTCTGTGGCAAGGAGGCAAAAGAGGTAGTACGAAAGGGCTGTAGTTCCAATTCCAACATATCTTAAGCACTTGAATTCATGTTGTCAGTATGTACTTCTGAGAGATCCTATCCGTAAGAGTCTGAGTTTATAGTAACAGAGTATAGGGACTCCTTTCTAGTCTGGGGATATTCCCACCGTGTCTGTCTTCATTCAATGCCCCTCTGACTGAGGCGGAGGATTTGGCTTTCGCTGTTCAACCATACCTTTATTTTATGCGCCCGGGCCGGGCATCCGCCCAATGCATGTCGATAGAGTGACGGTAGATGACTGAACACGAAGCACTGAATGAATTCAGTTTCACATCTCGACATTCATTTCTATTCCTTCTTTCTTTGGTTTTCCCTTTTGAAAGGAACATTCCCATCTCGGCAGGTTGCTTAAAGCTCTAGTTCTAAAGTACGAGAATCTAAAGAAGGAAGGTGCATCAATAGAATTCCCAACTACATCGTAATTGGTATAGGAAAGACAATTGGGATCATCCGAGGGGAACATTCTTCACACAGTCGATGTCGATTCCGTCTCTGATCGGTGAAATCAATCGAGAAAAGTGGTTATATGCTTAACACATGGAATTTCCATTCGGAGCTACCGAGCAAAGAGGATTTCTCTTCCTTCTAAGCTGCCCCATTCGTGAGGGTAATTTATTGCGGCACTATTGAAGTAGATATCGAACCAACGAAGAGTGAGTTGCACGTCAACGGATCCCGATGATGAAAAGAAAGCTCTTTAGCTTGCACGAATCCCCTCTCCAGTAAGTACCTGCAGATAGCCTAGCAGATTCGCCTACTGCATGTGTAGCACGTACGAGTTCACGCTTTCAGTATGTACTGTAATATACCTATCTGGTAGTTAGTCAGCCTATCCCTTTCACTAGTGCTATTTCGTCTCTTTGTTCTGTCAATGCTTGCCGTCTACGTATTGGGGAAAGTGGGACATAACTGCACCGGTGACCTATGATGTGGGCTCACTGGAGATAATTGGCAAGACGTAGATAGCGGGCACCTAATGGTAAGCTCATTGATTTCTCGTAATCGCAGACACCTCAACGTAAGTTCATTTATTGATGGAAAGAGCAGGCAATGGTTCTGGTTGGGTTGCTGCTTCAACCTGTGTGAAAGGTGCTTGCTTTCTGACTTGTGATTTGGGCAGTGCTAGTGATAGGAGTAGGGGGGAGGGAAAAGTCCGGTAACCTACGATGTAGTTAGGGCTCAAATGTATGTGTAGATCAGCTGGGAAAATCATGGTGAAATTCAAAGTGATAGGTGCTTGCTTTCGGACTTTGAAGTTGGGCTAAAACCAAGCAAGGACGGGCCACTCGCTTCGCTCAACAAACATCTGGCCCGGGACCTTATTTAAGAGTTTGGTCACTGCTTCAACCTGTTATAAATGATGAAAATCCATCGATGTAAATCGATTTCGCGAACTTCTTCCATGGAGATGGAATAGCTGTTGGTTGGTTAGGACACCCTATCTTCAAAGATAAGGAGGGAAATGAGCTTTTTGTACGTCGTATGCCTACCTTTTTCGAAACATTGAAAGACTACAGGAACATTTCATTAATCTATCCACTTCGCCCTAACAGCAGGACTGGACTAACCAGCTCTACTCACTTGCTTCCAACAGTAAAGCTATTATATAGGGTCTTCAGCACTATTAATCAAGGATGAATCAACTTAAAGCTCGCAGAATACGGACTGAAAGCGTACTGACAATGGCGAACTGAAAGCTCACTGACTGCGGATGTCGAACAGAAAGGGTAAGGCAAGGTGGGGTCATAGGTAATAGGGCTGAATCAGTAAGGATGAGGGCCCCAAGGATGAGTTAATAGGCAGCAGAGGATCAAAAGGAGTGTAAGTCTGGTCCCAAGGAGGAAGTTGATGAGTTTCCCAAGCGTACCAAGTTGGTATGGATGAGGTTAAGGTCCCACCAAGGATGAGGGCAGAGGAGTTTCAGGGAGGTAAAAGGGAGTGAAAGTTCCCGAAGAAGGTCCCAATAAATGGGTATGAGGCAGAGTTTCAGGATGTTCCCAAGGGCGGAGGTCAGAGGAGTCTTAGGGTCCATTAGGGTCCAAAGGTATTCCCAAGGCTGAGGTCCTATTTAAACACCCAAATGTAAGTTTCTGCAACTCAGCTCACTAGTGAAATATGTCATTTTCAGGCTCGTACCTCGCCCCTCAGCTCTAAATTGAAAATAGTAAGGGTCGTCATAAAACCAATGAGTTAATACCCAAAAGCTCAGCATAGATAGTGAGGCAAGGCAGAGAAGCTACCGAGGCAGTAAGAGAGAGATAGTTAGGAGGCGGGGCAGTGAGAACAGCTTAAGAGGCAGGCTTCACTAACAAATATTGTTGGAGCTTCACACCTGGAAGCCCTTGTCCCTCACCAATTGTATCGGAGCCTTATCACAAAAGAACCCTTCGTTACTCGCCCTTTTGGGGGCGAGAACTAAACGTTCCTCACCAAAGAGGTCGGAGCTACTCACAAAGGAAGCAGCCTTTCTCTCGCAGCAAGACTAGCGAGGCGAGCCATTCATTCGCCAATCACCCCAGCGGATCCAGCCCACCAACTCATCCCCGTTAGGGCATCAAGAAGCTGCTTTTTTTTGTCCATCGTCCATCAATCCCCTCCGGACATCTATCTCCCCAAATATTATTATCTCCATAATAAAAGCATATCTGTCACCGACTTACCCTGCCTGCCGAGACATCGATCGCACCGCACGGGCCGAACAATTCAAATCCTTCCCGCCGACCTGAAACCTTCTACCTTTACTGCTTGCTCCTATGTTTCAAGTGCTCCTTGCTCGCGGGTGGATCAGTTGACCAAATAAGGGCGAGGCAGCGAACGAGAAGACCAGCCCCTCCCCCTCTCCTCACAAGCACCGCTCTCATCGGAAGACTAATAAGTCCCCTTTGGCCGCTCCTTCCCGGCCAGCCTAAGAAGACTAATCAGTTCATAACATCCAATCGAATCAGTTCAGTGGAACTCGGTCTAAATGCTCGTAAGTAACGAACAAGTTCTCTTCCTGTCTCTAGTTGAGTATCCCAGTCGAGGTAGGGCCCCCTGTGTTCCATGGGTAAGGTTCGATAAGGTTCGAGGTCTTATCGGTGTGTTCAAGGGTCTAGGTGTAGGTTTGAGTGTAGAGAACATGGGTTCCTTATCCTTTCCTTTCTCTGGTCAAGTGTTGAGGGTATCCTTTTACTCTCCTCTACCGGGTATCTAATTAAGGGAGCTTTCTTTATCCACCGCCCTTTACTTTTGCCCGAAATCAATAAAGAAGCAGCGAGGGTCCTGGTAAACCTTAAAGCAATCGAATCCATTTATTGTATAGAGATGTTTAGTCCCATAGTGTAAGTGCTAAGCCTTTGCCAGAGTGCTAAGCTGTAGTGAAAGCCGAAAGTGCTAGCAGATTAAGCAGTCGATTCTTTTGAGTAAGCACTAGTAGCAGATCCAGTAGTAAAGCCAGTAGTAAAGCCAGTAGTAGAGCCAGCATCCTCCCCAATTTGAGAGGCGGATTCAGGTAAGGCAGAACCCTAAGCAGACTCAGGTTAGGCAGACTCTGGTAAGGCAGGATCTGGTGATGAAGTAGATTCAGGTCAGGCAGACTCAGATTAGGTAGGCTCGGGTGGAGACTGAATGAACGTATAAGATTACTTGCTGGTACTGAATTAACTGCTTTCATTCAAGAGTGAGCCATAGGCGTAAGGTAACCAGAACAATTGTACCTACCTTCCTTCCTTCATAAGCACCCAATCACATCTACCCTCTCTTTTGTAAGAGGCGTAAGATAAGGAGAAACTTGACCTGCCTTCGTTAGCATAAGAGAAGGACCCGTTCCATTGTACCTTTTATCTCTACCCTTCTTCGTAGCACTTACCTTCCTTCGTAAGCTAAGGTAAGGACTGAGATTGTATTTTCAATGGCTGCTGGCTAACCGGTCAGTCAGTCACTATAAGCCATGTTCTTCATATGAGAAGAGAAGACTGGTTAACCCGGTAAGTGACTATGTATAAGCACTATAAGACATCGCCAGATGCGAGTAGGCTGGCTAACCGGTCAGTCAGTCACTATAAGACATTGTCAAATGAGCACACGCATATCTTCTTATTGGTAGTTGTTCGTATCAGCCAGATAAGGTATAAGTTCGTGATCAGACAGCAGCTCTGGGAGACCATTACCGCATACATATTTGCTCACTTGCAGTCGCTTGTGATCATCAGTCAGGTAGATGTTTGTGATAGAGCAGCTTCATGATAAGACAGCTTTGGGTCAGATAAAGTGATCGGGGTGAAGACCATTATCGGAGACATACTTTCTTTCTTAATTGGTCTGCCTATGAAACAAGGCACTTCAGCGTTAATAAGCTTGAAGCCGAGTAGGGTGAGAGATTAGGCCGGGCGAGACAGACTAAGGCAGACTTAGGTGAGGTAGACTCAGATGAGGCAGGCTAGGTTGGAGACCGAGGTAGATTCAGGTCAGTTAGGCTCAGGCAGGTAGGCTCAGGCAGGGACCGAAAGAACACATATTTTATTTCTTTCAAAGCCAGAGCAAGAGCATATGATGATGGCGTCGTCGCAGGTATAATGGAAGTGGTGCTAAAACGCACTAAAACGGCCATTTATACGGTTTTCCGCTTTCACTTAAGTCCCTTTGCTCAGTCTTCATGCTCAGTTTTCACTTAAGTTCTCTTCTGCGAGAGTATTCGTGAGCGTAAGGCATAAGGTAAGACTCGGTTTTCCTACCTATTATGGAGGACTAACCGTCAGATAGAGACTCGATCAAGTTTGATGGATTTATTTGCCTCGACAAAGCTTGATGAATTGGCTCGTTTCACAGATTTCGAGTGATCACGTACTTCTACCAAATCTCTTTCAAATGATCATTTTCACCAACCCTCCCTCAGTCACCAATTCTCTTTTGAGCGAATGACGTATACTTTAACCAACATCCTTCATAGTCGAAGGGAGGCATAGTCGAGGGGAGGGGATACCAATTTCTGACTTATTAATTGACTGACTTCGTTATATATATATACCAAGTAGATAAGGTTGGAAGAACCGTAAGGCAGGACCCTAGGGCGAGACCAGGTAGGGCAGACTCTGGTAAGGAGGACCCTAAGGCAGACTTTGGTGAGGCAGGATCCTTTTAGACAGACTCAGGTCAGGCAGGCTCTGGTCAGGGTAGGTTCAGGTGGAGGAGATCGAAATAACTCATCTATTTTCTTACTAGTACTTACCTAATCACTACTTTCCTTCAAGGTGATCATTCATAGGCGTAAAAAGGGTGAGGACGTATTGCACCTATCCTCTGTCGTAGCACCTATTCTTCTTCGTAGCATTACCCTCCTTCGTAAGCTAAGGTAAGGCGTAAGCTAAGGACCAACTGTACCTTCCTTTGTTAGGTAAGCGTAGGTCGTTAAGGACTTATTTTATCCTCAATGGTTGGCTGCTAACCGGAAAGTCACTATGAGCCGTCTTCAGATGAGTATGGTTACCGGCATATCTTCTTATTGGAAGTTAGTGATTCGCGATCAGGCAGGCGTGATAAGGCAGCTTCGTGATACAGCTTCATGATACAGGTTCGTGATACAGCTTTGTGATAATAAAGCTTCGGGTAATATAAATTAGTAGGTTGATGAGGACCATTACCGCAGACATACTTTCTGATTGACCCTTTCTTATTGACCGAAGAGCATATACCCAGCCAGGATAGGCATTCAAACGTGAGAAAGCTTGATGTCCCAGAATCTGATCTGAAATTCAAAGAGAAATAAGATTTCAGATCTGAAACATTCTAGCAAAGAGAAGGAGTCCTTATTACCTTCCAATTGAGTCAAAAAAGCGAGATGGCTTACCTAGACATTGCAGGATGCACAGGAACAAGTGGGAGCACCTAAATCTACATTTCGGGTGAGTAATCCTCCTAAGAAGGTTCCGACTCATGTTGCATTAATCACTTCTATTCTTGTCACAAAACCTTCCAGCTATGAGGAAGCAGCTGAAGAACAGATATGGCGGAATGCCATAATGGAGAAGTACTATTTTTGTTTTGGGAGACAGTTCCAAAACCAACTGTGGAATCAGTGATTGATTCCAAGCATGTAGTTGATGGGAGCATTGAAAGGTACAAGTCCATATTTGTTGCCGGAGGATTCTATAAAAAAAAGGGAGTTTACCTTGACGAGACTTTTGCTATAATTGCCAGAGGTTATGAGGTGCATGGGTGAGATACCATGTTTGCAGGAGGATGAAGGCCCTTTATGGGATGATTCATGCACCACAAGCTTGGTATTTGAAAATAAATGAGTTTTTACTCAAGTTGGGTTGTTCCAAGATTTGTGCAGATTTTCATCTTTTGCTTTTTTATAGACCTAATCCACTTTTCCTGGGCCTCTAGGCCGCGGGGCACTCGCTATAGTAGTACCATTGGGCTTTGCCCATAAGTGGCCCCACGTACTACTAATGTGATTTTGAGATTTGAGGAAAGACTCTCACCCAGCAAATCAAAGAAGGAATTTTTCTAGTGGTAAGGTAAAAGGTAGGGGATGGAGGTTGGCTCTACGGCTATTTCGATGGCGGGCACCTGCATACGTATTGTATTTAGCAGATTTTGAAATGCATCATTTGGATAGGCCCTCCCTCCTTCGTGAGTGAATGAACCCAGGCCTTGGAGGACCGAACCCACGTATGTGGCAAAATACGGGGATGACTTGTGGCTAGGGGTGATGAGTTTCTCATTGTAGGAAGTTCTGAACAACTCATGTTGTGGTGTGAGAATCAAATTTCCCGTGAGATTGACATGAAGGACATTGGAGTTTGGCAGGTTCTTGATGAAGTCTTCCTTGAACAAGGTTAGTACACCTTTAAGATTCTGAAGAGATTTCAGAGTACAGAATGGAGCAGTGGTCCTGATTTACATTCCCTCAGATTCACAGGAGGCCAACATTATAATGAAGCCCCTAGCAGAGGATAAGTTCAAGATGTTGAGAGAGTATCTTGGTTTGCTGGAGAACATGTTCCTCGTAAAGAGGGAGTGTTAATTTTTGCCTTGTTGCTCCGAACTTGTTCTACATTCATCTTCAGCTGGAGCGCTTGGTGTAGGAGTTCTTCATTCTTATTCAATTTGTTGAGCATTAACCATGAAAGGAATCGATAAGTACTTAAGCCCTCACCTTCCTGAAGTCAGGTGAGCGATAAATCCCTAAATAAAATGGAGGTGGAAACAGATGGTAAATTTGATAGTTGAAAGGTGGCCTTTTCAAACCCTTCCCATCCCTGCCCGGGCCAGATCAAACTGGATAAAACTAGAAAGTAAGGTCCTTTTTAGGCACATAAGTAACGGGACACAGGGCTTTTCGTTGTTCAATAAATGGATTGATGTGACCCTTCAAAGAGCGAGCAGATTAGACAAATGAGTCTTTCCCGCTTCCAGTAATAGAAGAGCAACTCTGGTATAACTGGATAAAGACAAAACGCTTGCTAAGCTAACTCGGCTACCCCCAATCCCAAGCCAGCGATCCATCCCAACCATCTAAGTAATCCCAGCCTACCCATCCCCCATGCACCCCAGCAATCCTGGCAATCGGATCCAGCCCACCAACCCATCCCCGCTAGGGCACGAATTGAATCAAGCTCTCTTTTGTGTTATGGCATCCCCCCGAATGAGGACCTCTTCTCACAATGCTTATGGGACAGACTATTGAAAATGCTTGCCCCTGGGATGATCTTTCTCCTCTCCTGGGAAGTGGTGGCTGGGCTGCTTGTGGATCGAGAAATAAATCTCATCTGATTGGGCTTACTGACTCAATCAATGGTTTCATCAATCCGTTCATTTCATCTGGGTGGCATTCATAATTGCATAAACCCTTGTTTCTGTATTGTCTGACAGTCGGGCTTCCCGCCCGCTACTTACGCAACTTACTTCGACTTCTCTTTCCTCTCCCTTGTGGGAGCGCTCCCGCCGAACGAGTAGGTCACACACATGGGAGGCACAGCACTAGGAGAAGGGAGACCCAGACCTGGAACCATAATCCGGAGCCCTCTCACCTCACCTCTCCACACCTCACCTCACAAGCACCAAACCCCACACCCGCAAGCAAGAGAAGAAAGAGCCGGAGGAGCCCCCCCACACAAGCAAGCACGAAGATCCGGAACGGAGAAGAGGAAGCCCCAAACGAACGAAAAACAAGACACGCGACACCAAACCCAAAAGTCACCACCACTCAAATCACTACACCGCGTAGGAAAAGAAGAAAGGTCAAGGGACTAGTCCCGCTCACCGCCATCACCAAGAAAGAAGCCACTGTAGAAGAAGAAGGAGGAGGAAGAGCCGTCATCGGGAAAGGGGACAGAGGAGATGACCACCGGGAATAGAGAAGAGAGAGCCGCCGGGGATAAGAGGGAGCCATCGGGGATAAGATAGATAGAGCCGCCGGTAAGTAAGAAGAGGAGCAAGGATGGAGTAATAGATGGAGGTATGTGGGGGGGAGGACTGCACCAGCTGAACATCAAGATGGACAAGTGATGGGGCGAAGGAGTAGATGGGTCGTCTGATAGGGAGAGTGAGTGATGAGTGATATGTCGATCGAATGGAGAAGTAAGTCATTATGACGGGTGGATTCACGTTACTTCGAGGGAAAGAGAATAGGTACGTCGATTGATAGGAACGAAAAGCAGATTGATTGAATTCACTTGATTTCTTTGTTCTTCCAGTCATTATACATTATCTCTTTTATTATGTAATCTCAGATTTTAGATTCTTCGTTATTCTATCTCTAGTTACCGAAAGGCCCTATCCCCTTTGGTCTTTAGTTCGTTTCTAAGTTACTTATTGGGTAAGGACATAAACGCAGAACACATCATCAGGAGGGGAAGGATTTGATAAGATTGCCTGTAAGCTTGATGGGAGCTTGAAGAGAGTTTGTGTAGGCGGGACTTTGTGTAGGCTTGAGCGAGCATAGCTAAGGTCACTTACGCATAGCTCAGGTAAGGAAGTGAGCTAAGGAAGGGGATAAAGAAGATCTTCAAGTACTACGCTTAATGCCCCACCACTATATAAAGCCACCATTCTCCGGTAGGCTACTCAATGTGTGTGGGCATGGAATATTTAAGTAAGAAGACAAATGACATATAGAAAGAATGCAGTCACTTCATTCTTTCTTTGGTCCGAGTGTATAAAGACCGTACATGAAGAGGCAGCACCTCAAGGCTAGTTCCGTTGTGTCAAGTACTCGGAATCTTCATTGGGATCAGCAGGGGGGAAACAAGGTGTAGCGCAATCCAGTTAGCGCGGCTACAGAGAATGGAGCTCGGCGGCGAACTAATTGATCCAATTCTGTCATTACTTATCTTACTCTTTCTATTGGGGGTGAATTCGTGCGTGATTCCTTCCACACCATTCCCTCTCCCCTTTTTATATATAATAAGGTGTTGGTTCAATCAGCAGGCTAAGTAATGGCTCCCACCTATTCAAAACTTTAAGGTGGGTATTATAGATAGATGCTTTCCAATTCCTGCTTTACAAAGAGATAGATGTTCCAACCTAATGTTTCGCCTTTTACTTATAGAAAGTCGCCCTATTCTTTCTCATCCCCCCTGAATCATAAAGAGCAGTGCGCTACGAATTAGCATAGCTCCCTGGATCTAGTTAGCTGCAGGCGGGAATCAAGCTTGCGTGTTAGTAACCTCCCTTTTTCTATGTAATGATAGCACATATATGAGAAGAGGCAAGCGGCGGAATCGATGCAGTACGGGCGTGGCAGAACTAACCTACTATAGGGTATGGGTATGGAGTGCCGCCTTTGACTCATACCCGTATATTATTGATTGTATATTGAAAGAGCTTACTCTTTCCCACTTTGATATCTAATAATAGGCCCTGGCACAGGGGAAAACACATTCATTAGAAGCGGGGGTTACGCTTCTCTATATAACTCCTATTGCCTCTCACTAGAAAAGGTCCCTTTTAAATAATAATTGGCAACCTATTAGTTTTGGAACTATCTATTGACTGATTCATGGTAGGCAAGTGAAATAGATGTTGGGTGGGGAGGGGCAGTAGAATAGACCTCCCCGCCCGGAAGCAACTCATGTATATTATTGAATAAGGTGGGGATTTTCCAGCTTTATATAAAGAGTAAGGGGGGAGCGTTGTTTCAATTGAGTCTATTATATACGTATATACATTGGAAATTTTTCTATGACGTATTAGGAATGGAAGTAGCATTTCTATTCCTTCTCGTAAACTCTCTTTAAAGACTCCCTCTCCCGTATGGAACCCTGTCCCCTTGCCTTTGCCTTGGCAGTAAGAATAGGTAGGTGGAAAAGCTACCTCTCGTATCCCTTCGGTAGAATAAGATGCCTTTCCGGTGGAGCGGAACTCTAGTGCCTATGCCTTTTTTCCCTATAATATATATCTTTTCTGTTGTGGGGTAAAAACACATGGTTGTAGAACCCTACCAGCATACCCTTGATGGTGGCGCAGTACGACTCAATCACGGTTGTGGGACGCAGGTGCCTATGCCCCCCATTCTAGTCCGTTACCCGCACATAAATAGAGTTGGTGTCGGGAGTGAAAAGAGAAACTCCAATCCTGAGCAAGGATTATGAAACAAGGCGGAATGGATAGGTTTATTCGCATAGTAGTTCCTGGTCCTCCCATTCACCTAGCCTAGTCGGAAATGAATGAAATGAATGAAATGAATGAAATGGATGGGGTTGGCCATAAACATTAGATCCTACTCGGTAATTGTCGGGAATTGGCAGTATTTTGGGATCGATTTGGATATGATGGAAATGCACCATATCCCTGGGGTGAGCAAGCCTTGTCTACAAAGTAAGTTGGGATGTGCGGGTCGGTTTAAGCCATTTCAGGACGGCCTACAGGAACATGAAAGAGGACTACAGCATTCGTCGCTCATCCTCTCGAATAAAGAAGTGTTCTTTCTAACTCGGTTGGCTCGGTATGCCACATGTACTTTAAAGAATCCCTAAGTCTAGTTCAATTCCATTGTGGGTACTGAGTGCACTAGAGCCTTCTGATGGCCGACCTACAGACGGATACAGGACTGGGCGGTCAGTCGGGGTACTAGGAGCTGGACTTGAATAAGGGTCCCTATCTCTTAGGGTAGGGGTATCAGGATCAATCCTTTTGGTGCTCATGCTCGTTACGCGACTTATCCGCTTCCGCTCTGGTAAATAGCAGTCTTCTGGTAGATAGGAGCTACCGATTCATTACAGTCCTATCGCATAGCATGTTGTATTAATACGTCCCGCCTCCGAACCCCTTTAGTTCGATGCATAGTGATAACTATGGCTCCAATCATAGCTACTAGTAGAATAAAACTGGAGAAGACTCGGACTTGGAGATGGCCACTGTTCTTCAATTAGTATGAGGGGAAGATCCCGTTTCAACTCACTCAGGAGTGCGGAGATAAAGACCTATCCCCACTTGACTTGCTTCATGTTCTTCTCCTTCCGGGCGAGCCCTTAAAAGCACCTTTATCCCCCGTTCCAATGGATGGGGTCCAACTCGCAGGTCAGGGACAGAGATAAGGGGAAAGAGGGAGGTCAGGTACATAAAAACCGGATCAAAGTTTGTTTTGTTTGAATGTAACCCAGCTCCCTAGAAACCTTCCCCTTTTCTATAGGATTGGCAACAGGTCACTATTACATTAGGTCATAGAAACTTGACGGATCGCACCTTATTAATTATTAAGCTTCTCCTTTCCATCATTCCAGAACCTCCGGATCTTACTAGTGGGCTGGCTTATCCACACAAGTGGTATGACTTCGCTCAAGAAGGGACAGCACTTGAGTGATCACTCCCCTGAAATAATAATATGTGGGTGGGTGTTGTTAGGGAATGGGAACAACCAGCGGAATGTAGACAGATGCAGAATGGGCCCTGCAGAAACGGGAATAACTAGACCCCTATAGAATGTAGAATGGGCCTTGACTCAATATAGAATGGTGAGGAAACTCTATAGAAAAGGGCAAACAGGGGCCTTTCTTTCCCCATTCCCCTTATCCAGTAGCCAACTCATCCATTATCATTCATTTCCGGCAACGCCCTTTTTATTTAGGCACTCCCGGCTCCCCCAAAGAATAGAAAGGCTAGGTATGGGTAGGCTTAAAATAGGGGGACTACCATACGATTGAACCAGAGCATGTAATAATAAGAAAGAGGGCGTTGATTTGGATGAGCTTGAACTACCATGTTGAATGAGCCGAAGTTGAAAGAAGAAGTTTATCCCCCCTTAAATAATATAAAGACAAAGCTCGAAATTGAGTAAATGTCAACTGTGACTATGGATATGACACTAGGTAATTCCATACCTATTTTTGCAACTGCCTTATTCAATAGGCTAAAACAGTTTCAATCACACAGAATGAATCATAAGCTGTTTTGATTTCACTCTTTTTAGCACTTGAATTGTTCGTTCTAACTGGGTGTTCTACAAATGTACTTTCCCTAAGCATCTAGTCCAATCCCCTATGCTTTTCGAAGAATATAATCTCCCCATCCTTTTCTATATAAGGGCGATCGAATGAATAGGCGGAGGATACTAGCGGGTGAGAGTGAGATCGATAGGAAACGAGAAAGAGATAGAGCCTGCTTACCAGATGATACCTTCCCCTATGCTTTTTGAATAAGTCAGCCATATGATATAGTTAGTGTTGCGCCCGAACTATCCTATCCCCTTTATACCTTCACCCTTGGGAAACTCTATCAATAAGATATTAGACGCACTCACACCCTCGCATTGCAACTTACCCTCTATCTTACCCTCTATCTTCTTTAATAGATTACTAGACAGCATTATACACCTATCCGGTTAGAGACATACCACCTAATCGACTGACCTTCCCCACCGTGAATAATTGGAAAAGCATAGATTCATTGTATTAGTACCCCCTACCATCGGGACTTACTAGCCTATATAAAGTGATTAGCTATAATAGGCTTCCCTCGCCTCTCCGCCACTTCACCTAAATTACAGGTGAGAATCCGGGCTGAGAAATAGAATACGAAAATGTTGAACAGTAGAGATCTGGAGAAAGAATGACTGGGAAAACTGAGCTTGAATAATATGAATAGATGGAACTGCCAGCTAGAGTTGATGACGATGATGGGGCTTTCTATCGCACTACGGACTTGCTTCCTTCCTCAGACTGCCTCTCTCACTCCTGTTCCCCTCAACAGGCTACCGCACCCATACTATCCCAATAACGGCTTACCGCCCGCCTCCGGCTCGCTCGG
>Ga0224573_1000035_pt1 | contig 18013 bp, 10 predicted proteins | sample CRU1metagenome_FD_189088 | JGI IMG/M metagenome (GOLD analysis project Ga0224573, IMG submission 189088) | Spruce roots microbial communities from Bohemian Forest, Czech Republic - CRU1 | ecosystem: Host-associated > Plants > Roots > Unclassified | place: Czech Republic: South Bohemian Region... | reverse complement strand
TAGTGTCCGACCTCCGGATAAAGCATAGGAGGTTCGCACTGGTTTTAGTTTCCTCAAAGATACCATTTAATGCCTTAAAAAAAAGAATATATCAGCATGCGTGAAATTACGTTATTTCTTCCTAAGTTCAATAGTGTTTGAGATAGCCTTTGTAATGCCTGAGAATAGATATAATCTCTTGTATAGGTTGTTGAAGATACCAGCTTTCCTCTCCCGTTGGTCGAGAGTTCGCTGCCTCACCCTCTTCCTCTCATCATTTTTCATGTTGTTTAAAGGAGGGTAGGTGTACCATCCCCATTTCATTCAGTAGGTAAGTGTATTTCATAGTGGGTGTGCAAGGTGTACAGAAAGAGTGTATTTAATCATGGTTTGAATGCCTTTTAATGCCTGAGATTCTCTGCTTTTGGGTTGGTCTGAGAGAATATAATAGAACTGCTTTTTAATGCGTTCTTTCTTAAGTGATTTATGATTCATAGATTGGTTATCTCATGCTCATCAAATAGAAGAATTCTAATGCTTCCTCTCCTTTGGTTGAGATAGAATAGATGAGATTATCTGCTTCCTCTCATGATTCTAATGTTCTTTGTTTGGGTTGCTCATCGGACACCTTTCTTTTCTTTTTGGTCTTAGCTCATATTTGATCCTTACTGGGGAAGTATCCCTGAACCGTTTGAATGGCCTTTTCATAATAATATTCTGGGATTTCAACCTGGCTGAGTAAGTATGGGCTTGGTATCCGAGACCCTTTCCATTAGATTGGTTGGTTGAATAAGAGTGTATTCTCTCTTTCCTCTCTGTTATCATGATTCTTTCTTCTTTCATTATCTCTTCAATCCCTATTGGTTGGTTTGGGGAAAAAAGAAGTATATTATCTCTTCAATCCCTAGCAGTGAATAAGACAGATTTGGTTCTATAGAATAGATGCGTTCTTTCTTGTATCATGCATAAGAGTCTAAGTGATTAATCAGAGTCTAATGCTTCCTCATTATCTCCTCAGTGCAGTGAAATAGATCATATCCTCTCATGGGCTGTTGGTATAATATAATGTTTCATGCCTGAGATTATTATTCAATTAAAATACATCTTTCATGCTCTCTGATTCATGGTAGTTGGATATAATCTATCTCCTTCATTCTCTCTTCATGTTGTTTAAGCATGCCGAGAAGAAGAATGAATCTCATGGTTTGTTAGAGACCCTTGGTGGGTAAGGGGCTCGACCCTTTCCCCATCTCCTCTTGTTTCTTAAGTATAAAAATAAAAGTATTATCTTCCCCTTCTCTCCTCAGTAAGAAAGAAAGGTAAGTTCCTCACCTCACCATGTCCTCACCTCACCATTTCATGTTGTTTGAAACCATGAAATGAATGAGATTATCTTCAATTCAAATACGTTATTTCTTCCTCATATGATAGAATAGAGAATGAGCCTTTATGAACTTATTCATGGTTGTTGTAGTTATGGTTTCATAAGAAAGAATATATCTCATTTCCTTCTCTTAGAATAGAGTTGTTTTATACCATCTTCCTCACTCAGGGGAAAAGGGTAAATAATATATCTTCTTCTTTTGCTGATTCCTTTGTTTATGAGTATTCCTCTCCTCTCTTAGGGAGTGTATTTCAGGTAAGAAAGAATATCCTTTTCCTCATGGTTGTTGTAAAGGTCTTTTCAGGGGAAAGGTATGAAAATAAATGTATTCTCCTCGGGTTTAACCTCACCATCTCTCCTCAGGGGAAAGGTATGAAAATAAATGTATTCACTCATGGTTGTTCCATTCTTTCTTTTTGTTTCATGGTTTAACGGATCAATAATGATTTATTTCCTCATTGAAGGGATCATTGAAGGGAGGGTTTGTTTCCTCCGACACCAGGCTAATTATCATATCATTTCTGCGAATCTGAAGAAAGTAAGAGAAAGACGGACAAAGTGGGAGTGTTTGATTCTCGCCCCATATATGCCAGGCCCTCAGACTTTAATCTGCCAATCGTACCAGCAGAATTCTTCCCCCTAATTGAGGTAGTCGTACAAGTGGGTTTTGTCCCTCCCTTCTGCCTGCATGTCTCTTCCCGCAGACCTGATACGCGGGCAACCATCACATCATACGCGGGGATATGTTAAGATACCTGAGATTTAGGGATAGCCTTAATAGATCTGATCCTCTCTTTCTATATGTAAATACCTTTTATTCCGCATACCCCTATATGGGGGACCTACCTATCACCAAGCACAATGACATAGATCAAGGCTTTTCCGCAGGCCTACCTTCCTTTGAGGTGAGGAGACCGCCAGCAGCAGGACCTACCACCTGAGTTAGGCCAGACAAGCGCCACATACATCTCTTTATATAAGTTAGTCCCACCCCAGCCAGTACAGCAACATCGTATTATAATACTAGTTTCTTTCTTGAAGATCACTTTCGCCTACCGCAGGGGCTTATCTTATATCTACTTACTCATATGATGTACAATATCCGTCCTTAATGCGAGCCATCATTAATTTGATATAAGCACTTCAGTTTGATTGAGCCAGCTAAGGGCCTTGGATTCTAGGGTTCCGGAAGGGCCTCCAAGCAGCTCTAATCTCACTCCTAACTTAAAAGGTATCACTTCCATTCTGCCTGCTAAGGCCCTCATTCTGCTAATCAAGGTAAAGTCTTCACCTGTAGGGGCAGGTCTTCATTAGCGTGATCAGGTATTCTTAACACTCCGATTTGACAACTCCAATAAGTGAAGTTCAGTATTCACTCCTTCCCTTAGGTCACTAGAGCGAACAGATGAAAACACCAAACCTTAGTTACCCATATGATACGAGGTCTTACTTGAGGCCCAGCTCTTTCCTCTCTTAAGTCTCTTAGTTTACGATAACATCTTCTAGTAGCCTCCGAGTTGACAACGTATGGCTTGGCTCTTTAAACTTCCTGTGCCGGGAAGAGCTGCCAGCCAGTTTACAGCTGCTAGTGCCGCGAATAAAGAGCTAGGTTCGGGGAAGGAAGAAGCGGATAGGCCTATTTATGAACCGAGAGTGCGAGAGGCCTGTTTAGTTTATTAGCCTATTTGCTGTTTCGTATAGAAGGAAGAGGCAGCTGTACGTCCATACCTCAGCCCTAATCAAAGTAGATCCATGCCTAAACAGGATGGAAGGAACGCTTTTCCGTACCTCCACTCATAAAGAACCACCTCCCCAAGAGGCACCTCCCCACCCCAAAAGGGCTCCTCCTTATAGCTTGGATCCGAGCGAATAAGGGCGCAAGCTGACTCGCTACCGCTCAATCAGCTGAGTAACATCTTTTTTTATTGGAATATTTCTAAATTCTCTCCTCTTTCGGTACGCTTTTGCTTTTCTACCCTACCTATATCCCCTCCGGGGGTAGGAAAAGGTCAAGATGACCGTAGCCGATGACCGTAGCCAGTGACCGGAGCATTTATAATAGAGGAATGGCTTGGCTGTTTAGATTGGTTTGATGGCTTTACTCGTCTACCTAATCCCCTGTGGTGTGGGAGGCTCGCCCACGATGAGGAGGCTTCGATATTTCCTAAAGTATTCGTATTTATTCATAGGCACTAATGCCGTTAGTACTGGGTTTTTCCACCATTCATCAGCATATTTCCGGTAAGGAAGGAGATGTTTGGGGCTTTCCTCATGACTTGCTGGAACGGGCTTGCCTAAGTAAATCATTATCTAATCAAAAGGAACAAGGTATTCCCAGGAAGGTAAGGCATAATCGCCACAAACCAGTGACAACACTCCCAACCACAGGATATATTGAAGGAAACGAGAAGAGCATGAATCGATTGGACTGGGAAGGGAAGGTGAAACCAATCACGACCAGGTGTGGGCAGTTGGCCCTAGTTAAACGAGATAAAGCCAGGATACGGCTAGATAGAGTTATTGGGCTGAGAAAGGTTGGGGCTAGTGCCACGCACGGAGACGGCCGGAGCTCTACACCCCAGTCCATAGGTAATAGTTTCGGTCTTGTATATTTTCTTTTATTTGTTAGCTAGTTGGCTGACTTGAGGAGACTTGCCTTAACGCTTCATTTACCTGCAAGCTAAAGGAAGGATCCAGTTGGTTAACGGTATAACCTCGCCTTCTCACACCTATCTCCCTTAATAGCTGGTTAACGGTATAACCTCGCCTTCCTACACCACCAACTTGTCTTTCTCTATGGCCTAACAGCGTGAGTGAGGAACCCTCTCTCTCGCCTAACTTATATCTTGCCCATGAACGCGAGTCATAAGCCTTACCTACATTCCTTCTCCCTCCATAGCTGCTCCAGAACTGCTACATCACCATAGCACCTCATTAGGGATCTCTCCCACACCAACAACTTACTCCATAGCTGCTCTAGAACCGGCCCATCCACATAGCCTCAATCAGAGTATTAACACACCTATCTCCCTAAATAAGTGCTCTAGAACTGCCACCAGAGCACCTGATCAGGGTCTTCAGGGAGAGGAAGCTTTAAGCGGGCTCACCCAACGCAGGAAGGTCAGGAAGACAACTCCAACACCAAAGCGAGAGCAGATGCCTACATAGCTTAAGGTTACCACTGGGAAGCTAACAGGATCACCTCGCCTAATAAGATCAGTACTACACTACCCGATCTTACCCAAAGGTCTTGTTACGTTTGTTCCCGCCTCCATAGTGTCTTCACGCCTAACCCGGATCTAGCCCATCCGTCTTATTACAGTATTTCAAGCCAACCTAACTAACAGAAGGAAATGGTATGATTCAATTCGTTATATATGATATTATGATTCAACTAGAATTATCCTTAGTTCAATCGGGCGTTACGTTATCTACGTTATTCCGTTTTCAGCCTGCTGGCTTCGGATTAAAGCACCACTCACTGTAGCCAAAAGAGTCTTTCCTCCACTACTGATATTCTCAATTGTGGAAACTCTAGAAACCCTAATGCCGTACTCTACACCTATCTATATTTGAAAGTGCCGACCCTCCTATACCAGATACTACTTAAGAGCATGCAGCTTTCTTTTCTCTCTTACCCAGACGATTCGGTTTTCTTTGGCCGACCATAGAATGTATACGCGCATCGCATTTAAGGAAGGCAGGTCTGTGACACTCCCTTTCCTTGGTCCTTCGATCCTGTGACATGATATCTATGTTTCCCTTCGCCGTTCTTGGTCTGGTTGGTTAGTCGCTCTCTCTGTCTGTATCAGCGATTCATAATTCCTTTTCTGTAGAGATAGAGAAATAAGGGCTCGGGGTCTTTCTCTTGCCAGGCAGGGGCATTCATTCGCTAATTCTACTTTCAGGGCCTTGCCCTACGCATGCATAGATTGATTGCTGGGTGGGTGGGGGAGAAGGAAGTAAGTATATAACTATAGAGCGAGTGCCTAAATTACCTCTCCCTATCGATCGAGATACTGAATCTAAATCTTATTGGCATTCCCCAAAGACTATTAGGTTAGGCCTATCTATTAGGGAGTTGAACCACAATACCAATAGATAGATGATCAGCCACTGATCAGCCAGCCACACTGGCTGGGACTGAGACACGGGCAGCAACGATGGATGAACGATGAGAGGGAAGAAAGATCTCGATCCCTCCCTTCATATATCGATCGGGAATGAACATATATATATGGATGGAGAACGGCAGTCCGAGAGGTAGGCCCCCCTTTCCCCTTTGGAAACTATATTATCCCCTACTCGGAGTTTCATTTCGGAGTGAGCTCGATCTCGGAGTTCAGACCCCTTTGCTTAACCAGGTTAGGCCACCCTTTAACTAGCGAATTTACCACAAAAGGCGTAGGAGAAACGGGCAGGTGAGCGTATGCGTGGGAAAGCGGGTACAGACATCAGAAGTTTGTCTAATATATGCTGCGAAGGTTAGTAACTCTAGGAGCGTAATTACATATCATACGATATTATGGTGGAGGTGATACGTGCTTCGCGGAACAGTTTCCGATGAATAGGTTCCACCCTTACTTAACTTAAAGATTCTGGGCCTTAAGAGGTCTTATACCTGCTCTGAAAGGGCCCCTATAGCAGCTCTGTATCCGAGAAGAGGTGGAAATGGCATTTCAAGCGGTTTCGAGACCTCATGGCCAGAAAGAAAAGATATTGGGTAAGGTTATACCCTATATTATTTATTATTTATTCCCCTCAATTCTACTCCAATCCATCTAACAGTTTGAATCAAAGAGCAACATCTGGAGGACAATTCATGGTCACTCCTACCAGTTCTGCAATGCATCATTTGGATCAATATAAAAAGAGCAGATATTGCGCCAACTAATAGCACCATCTGTTGTCGGGTTCACATATTCTCCCCTCATCCCTTCACTCAGATTGTCATCCCTTCACTCAGATTGTCAATAGTATATACCATGGAACCATCTATTACATCTTTGGTAAGCTCGGTGTACCTGTGTCCCTGATATCGATTGATGGGCTGCACCACCCATGTGTCATCAACCTCAAATGACATTTTGCCTTGTTAACGATGGCATCATTATCCTCTTCCCATTCAATTCCTCGCAAGGTTGGGTGAGAGTCCTTTTCATCCATAATTTCAATAAGCCCAAAAGAAAATACCATTTTTACCTGTGCAAGGTCAACTTCAACACCTTCCAACCTTCCAATAGGATAGATCATATAATGGTTGGTAAGGTACAACTAGATCAGAGAATAAACTGGGGCTCCCCATCTTTTTCCAGAACTTATTCGAGAGAATATTCACGTTAGAACCCAAGTCTATTATGACCTTATTTACTTAATATCTGTAATTGTAAGCAGTAAGTCAAGATTATCGACCAGATCTTGTCCTTATCTTTCTCCACACCTTTTGAGTGTGTCTTTCAGGGGTGGGGCATTAATCACTTCTTCTCCTTTGAGAAACTTAATAGAGGTAGTACGCAACTTCTGATATAAGTGCTTATTATGCAACACTTTGATAAAATCCCTAAGGAAGTCTTGGATAGACTCCATCGATCCTTCTTCTATAGTCGGAATGGGTTCTGGTCTGTGACTTCCCCTTGAAACACTAGGGCTGGCAATATATGGGTAGCATCACCGACACCTCACATCGTGGTAGCGACTGTCACTCGCATAAGCTCAAGAGTCTCCTTGTAGTATAGCTCTGGTTTGTTGCATAAAAGTCCAGGGCATTGGGAGCTGCCTTCCTAATCTGGAATGGCATGTCATATCCATGACTGCCACTCATGTGAACTCCTCCTCTTCTCACCACATTGAACTTAAAGCCCGCATGGCCTCCATAAAGTTGTGGCTCAGAATTAACCAGGTAAGCATTTAATTACCAAAAGCCTAAGCCTCCCACTTATCCAATAAGTCAGGGGATTATTCTGTAGCGTTCCCTCTGGCTCTGCATTGGCCACATCTTGGCCTCCTCGGCTCACGAGGAAAATTTCTGTCAATATGTCCCATTCATCACAGTTATAACACTGGACTGGTCTTGTAGGGGCGAGAGTCATGGGAGGGTCATATATTACCCTCCCTGAGGGACAAAGTAAATGGAGTTCACTTAAGGTCTGGGAAATGCTATAAATAATGAAGCTGAAGTGCTAGCATTCTTCCAAGGTCTAACCGCTCTCGGAGACAAAGGGGTTAGAAGGGCCATAGTGATGGGTGACTTGTTGGTTATTTTATGATCCCTCTCCCATAAAATCCTTCCTACAAACCTACAGTTAGAAAGATTCTGTAAAAGAGCCATCTCGGTGATAAGTGAATTCAAGCAAATCGAGCTAAACGAAAGCCAGTAAAATAGAATTAGGTTAAGTTTCCCGCCCAACTCACAAAGGGATTAAATTTATGCGATATCGAGGAATCGAACCTCGCCTCGTAACTATCCCATTTATTGGGAGTGAGACCATCATACCGCCTGAGTATCTTATGATCCTAGAAAGGCGCTTATGGAAGTTAGGCCTTCATACCGCCTTCTTATATTACGTTACACCAGAATCCCGCCTGATTCTCTTACGAAAGTAGTTGTGATATTTGCTTTACTTACGTTATTTTAGATATACACAATTTGGTCTATTTTCCACCTCACGTCTTTAGGGGCACTGACTTCGACTTTCCTTATCGATTCATTCGACTTTCCTTATCGATTCAGGAGTCACGAGAGGACTTACCTGATCCATCAAGGAGTAATCCTCATACTTGCCTTATTGATGAAGGATTCATTATTGGGCTAACCTCCTCAACCGGGGAGGAAAGAGAGGGCCGACCTCCTAAAGAAAGGAGTCGTTATCAGACTTACCTTATCGATCAGGGAGTCACTCAAAGGGTCTCGTTAAGGTAATCGCTTAATTAAAGTCGCCGTTAACTCACGGAGGGCATTCCGGTTCCTTATATTGAGGAAGTCGTTCTAATACTTACCTCATTAATATTAATAAAGGAGTCGTTAGAAAGACTAACTGACCTATCTAAAATACATAACTCCATCGAAACCATGACTTCCTCTATTTGCACCAAGATCCCCGAAAAGCATCTCCGGATTCACGGCGAACCTATCCAGATTACCCGAAAAGCATCTCCTGATTTGCCGGGTTAGATGTTAATTCCCCTCTAAAAGTCCTCCGTAAAGCATCACGGGAATACGACGATACTCCCAACATTCCCCAGAAAGCATTCCCGTTCAGCAGTTTTATGCTTTTGAAATAACCCCAATAAAGTAAATCCCGCTTTATTCACTTGCCAAAATCCATGTCCTTAGCAAAAAACCGACGAAAGATGACCTTGATGGGTTTCCACCCGTTGGAATTGATCGAATGGCTTTCCATCGGTTAGAACTGATTGAATGGGAACGAGCCTGAAAATGACTGATGATGGGACTGACTGATGATTGAATGGGTTAGAAGAGAATGACTGACCCCGGGACTGACTGATACTTGAGTGGGTTAGGCGACTCAACCACTCATTAGGCCAGTTAGAATTCAGAGAAATGAATTGGAACCATCCACTCCTCAACGGGTTAGGTTAGGCCTGTAAGAATGCCCTCCTTCCATAGGGTATTTCCATGGGTCCTTACCTATGTCCGGAGGGTCAAGCCGAGAAGAATACCAACAAGCTTAACCTTCTTCCTTGCTCTCCTAGTGCTGGGAGAATGGTGAAAATAGCCTTCCTTGCCTTTACCAATATGATAGGCTCCTAATGCATGCTCTTAGGCCAGGCTCCTTACTCACGCTTGGAGGGTAGGCTCCTCAAGTCCAATCAAAGAAGAAAGAAAGTAGTGTGTGTAGTCGCTCCGGAGCGGGAAAGAAAGTAGTATCCCGATAATCTTCCCGCTGGGGGCCCAATCCCTAGGGAGTTTTCCGGAGCCTCTCCGCGCCTTTCCACAATGGGTTTCCACTCTCCTAAAGTAAAGTCAGTCAGAGTAAGGTTATGCAGTCAGTCATAGGCCCATGATCTACAGACGGTCTATGCTATTGGATCTGGTTCCAATCAATGCAGGTTATGGGAGAAGGGGTGCTTTCCTATTCCTATAGAAAAGGGCGGAAAAGCAAATAGCTTCAGAGTCGAAATATCCTCATATAGTAGTAGAATCATTTTAGGGTTGGTTTCCCATCTCCATCCCAATATTTGAAGACTAAGAGTCTTACTCTAGGCGCCTAAATCCACATTTTGGGGTAGTTGAGGAAAGGCTAAGAGTTATGGTTGTTTGGCCATTTCGAGGCCCTGGGGAGATATTTCCTTTTCTATGTGGGAGGCCTATACTTACTGGAAGGAAAGGGGTAGAGCCCTGCCCCACCAGTCACTCAAACTACTCCCTATCACTACCTGGTGGGGATGGGTTCCACAGATTTAGTGGGTCATGAGCCACCGTCTTTCCAGCATATTTGGACCATGAAAGAAGGAAGCAAGGATGGATGGGAAGGATGGATGGAAGCAAGCAAGGAAGAAAGCAAGGTGCGTTTAGCTCTTTCCCAAACTGGGGAAGGTGCGAGACTGTTCTTTTCACTCTGTCAATAGGGTATGGAACCACTAAATGGATGCTGACTCTCTAACTAGAGGATCTTAAATGGGCACTGGGAAACGGACTGGATCTATAATTGGCCCTGCGACCTTTGCCTATGCATATGAAACCAGGCGAAGGAAAGATAGGACTGTTACTCACTTATGGGTCTCGATCTTGAACCGGAAGGGACGCGAGACCATACGGAACCATTTCTAGTTGACTTCCGTGCCCATTAAGGCGGTTGATGCAATCCTATATTTCTGCTATCATCTGTCCATGAAGCAAGGACCTATCCCTAGCGCCTACCAACGACTGGGGACTCTGCCTCTGTAGGATCTGTGACTGGGGGATCTACTACTGGATAAGAAACTGGATATGAATCTGCGGGTGGGGCTAGACCTGGAACTAAGGGTTATCCCGGTTGAACTGGATCAAAGTAATCGCCTGGAACCGTTTCCGCTGCTGGTCTTGCTTCAAATGATGGATCAACTTAATCTCGAATTGGCTCTGCATCTGCATCCGGATCTGTAACTCGATCAAATGCTTGTGGATCTAAAAATGAAATAGGCTATACCACCTTAGCCTCTGCCTCCGTAGGTTCTGTATTAGGATTTCCAACTCGATCTGCCTTTACTTATGGGTATTTAACTGAAAGTTCTGCAATGGACTCTGCCCTACCAATTGATGCTATCTTCCGGCGGTAGTAACATAGATATTTTTAATATATATCTATATTTATGCCTTATTACCCTCACTCAGCACCTATTCAATATCTGTATCTGTTACGCTCCCTATCCGTTTCAATATATGTTCTTTATCGTCGGAACTTACTTCTTCAATTGAGGAACTACAACCAGAAAACCCCCGATCTTTTATGGATGGAAGGGGTAGTCTCCCTTGCTTCTCGTCCTAGCTTTCTTCTTGCCTGACAACTATCACACTCCCTTAGAGCTAGCCTCTCCTTCTTTCTGGAATACTGCAACGAGTTACCCTTTCTTAGTGCTTTAAGTTATAGCCAAGGACGACAAGCATACCTCTCTTTCTTTTATCCGATATCTCCCTTTCTTAGTGGGTTATAGTAGGCTCGCTCAGTTGTTCCCGTGTTCCCGATCTTGTCTTCCTCTGCCTTGCTTGCCTTAAGGTCTTCCTTGCTCCGATGCTTTCAGGATGGAATGGATTACTCGATAATCAGACTTGCTTTCTTGAATTAAGGAGGAGAGCTTGCTCGCTTACCGGACACTACTCTCATTCTTGCTTAGAGCTAGCCAATGGCTAGAGTGGAGCGAGGGTAACGTCAGTTAGTGGAGTAGGAACGTCAGTTCATGGCTGGCTTCCCGATCTTGTATCCTATCTACCTTGCTTTCGGGTAGTTCATAAAGAAACTCCTCTTATGGCTGCTTGCTTGTCTTCCTTGCTTGCTTGTTTGCTATGCATTTGAACAGAATATGAATTCGCTCTCTTTTCTCCCTTGCTTACTCGCTTGCCTCGCCTTTGACGCCTACCGGGGAATAACTGAATACGATTTAGTTTATAAACAGAATACCGGATAATAATCACTAGCATGAATTAGCTTAGTAGGCTCCCTTTAAGCAGCAGTGGAGGCTCATTCCGCGAGTGCAATAAAATTGCTAGGTTTAAGCTACTTCAGTCTAGATAATCAACAAGGCTTTCCAGTGTTCCGGTCCTGGAATCCCTCTCGTATTGGGTCAAACCCCCTTAGCGTATGTAAATCGAAGAACAAGCCATTTCTATTCTTGAAATGGGGAATAAGAACTTACTTCAATCGAGTATCCCGCCGGCCGATCTCTGAGATTGACAGCTGCCCCATCTATTCATTTCTATTGAGTGAGAAGGAGTCAGCTGCCTGCCTGCGTACCTTCTTCTCCATGTAACCTCCCTCTCCACGACAGTTCCCCCCGTCGTCTGACCGTCCTTGTGTGTGATGGCGGGATTGATTATTTATTCCCACCTAGGTTTACGTTGCAATTGACCGGCCCGTCCGGCTGTACTATTGCCGCGGGGGACAGCTATAGCTTTCTCACGCATATTCTGTCGTACCCGAACATCCCTGCAGATGCAAGGAGATGAGGCAGTAGCCTCTGATTTACGACATGCCGGGCTTGAAATAGAATATCCCTTGCTTTCCGAATTATTGACCTAACGACTTAATTAAGTGGGCTAAAATATACATGGGATAGACAAAGAAAGATATCTGTCTTGTGCTTTTAAACGCTAACTCAGCTTTCACGTATTTACTCGTATGACGTCGGTAACTAGAGAGATAAGAAAGAGGGTCCACTCTGACTCGGCCCCGGGCCGCCTCTGCATGCAGTTAGACACTCGACTGATAAGGCCGCCTCTGCAGTTAGACACTCGACCATAGTATATAGAACCATCGTCTGCAGCACTCGACCAACGCCCCACCACCCACTCCCTAGCTATTTCCCGTGTTTCTTCCCGCCAGATCGATCGCGTGCTCTGCCTGCCTGTTCTGCGCTGGCCTCTTCCCACCCTGCCCTCGACAGCAGCAGCGCAAAGCAAGTGCATGCAGGCATTTATTTCCACAAAGCGCCGTCGATCGAGCGAGGGTCTCAGAGATAGATCGCTAAAGTCAAGTTGTTGGCCGAGTTAAGTGATAGGTGGAAGGAGAACAATGGTTATTCTCTTTGGGGGCTAACACTGCGTCAGAGAGTCACCAATTCCCTGTAACAGGACCGGAAGCACAAATACAAACCAGCTCGAACACGCACCAATTTGTTTCCCACTCCCGGTCGAGGCAAGCACTTAGTCGACACAGCCGAGTCCGATGGGTTAAACGAGGCACTGCAGGGAGAGATCAGTCCAATATCGACAAACCTCTACAGGTCCCGAGTTTGCACCTCCAATCGATAGGATGATCAAACATAGCTTCGTGCTAGTGGTCGGCGCACGGATTTGGACGTACGCGTGTTCCTCGTGGCTCCTCCAATTTCCCAGCCTCACCTTCCAGTTACTTGCTCCTGTCTCTGCCCAGCTACCGGTTATCACACATAGGTCCCGATCTCTTAGCGTTCCAGTTCAGTTTGGATTATAAGCCCATCCTTCCCTGTTCCTCATGCTTATGAAGAGTCCAACGATGTAGCGCGTAGCGGCGGTCTCTCTCCTGAGCTTCATGCCCATGAGTGCAAAAAAAACCCGAATACCCTGAGAATGAAGGGATTACCCGTAACTAGTCGCAGAGTAAACACCCTATGCATAAACAGTCTCATAGGTAGAGTCAGAGGTACCGTAGGCCGCAGAGATGGAGGCAAAGCCCACAGGAGAAGGAAAGGCAGTTCGATAACTAGTTTAAGAGTAGACAGATTCAAAGCCCACGCCAATTGAACGAATGGGAGTACAGTAGCGGATATAGCTTTTGATCGGGCAACTGTCTCTGGGACTATATCTCGATATCGATATAGAACTGCTATGGGTGGTGCAACTCGGGCAAATCCCTGTGCCTTTGCCCCTGCCTTTGCCTTTAATGGATCAATTGGGAAAAATGAATATCCAAGATGTAGTGTTATTACATAGCCTATTGCTTCTCCTTGCTATGTGGAAGCTACAACGCGTAAGCCCCAATATATGTGTACCATCGGCATATAAGTAAGCAGCATCCCGGCCAATTTCAGTTGATGATACCAGTGAGCTTGTTTATCCAGTCGAAGAAACAGGGACAGAGGTAGCTTATAGATCGTAACGTCGTGCTCTACAAGGGTTGTGGTTAGACCTACCCATTGAAGTTGACCCAGCAATAGAAACATGGGTGGAAGCAGGAGCATAGCAAGCACTACTCCTCGCTAAGCGTCCATCCCTGACCTTGCACCATTGAGTACCTATATAGTGGGGAGATGTTCCTATGACTCCTAGACTAGATCTAGTGATATTTCACATTCCATTATATAGAGTACAGAAGACATATCGAGAGTGGGTTGATATGGCTTCATTGGTATGTTGATTCGAGGTGGGATGATATAATGAGTTAGCATGGTGGCCATAAAGTTCATATCCCTATGGAGGTAGGGTATTCTGATAGGAGGGATTAGTAAGGCCACACAGGCAGAGATTGAGGGTCTACTGGATAGCATTTATGTAGAGGAGTTGTGTAGCAAGGTAAGCATTAGGATATCTCGGGGTGACGCTAAATAGGGCATGATGAGAGAGATTGATATGGCAGACCCAAGGAGGAGAGATGATAACCCAGGTAATACTCTAACCCTAAACATAAACAGACATAAATACTATACATTGGGATGAATATACTAACCAATTGTATTGTTATGCAGAGGGTCCTAATGACTAAAGGATTCACTTGGATAGTGCTAGGACTAGGAGCGATATTTTCGTACTATAGGCATAGGTGGTAGCTTTACAATCCTAGGTATATAGTTTGTTGGCTGATAGACAGGCTAGCATAGGACCGAGTGATCCCGCATAGATGGTAGTAGTTACTGCAGATAAAGATGTACATATATATATGTTATAGGCTGATTTAGCACAGAGAGATGAGAGGATGTAGGCCTTTTATATAGTATTAGCCTAAAATAAGTAGTTTATACAAGCACTACAGATGTAGACTGGAGAGTAGAGACATGTGGTAGTAGTAGTAGTAGCTAGAGTAGAGCTAAACATTGATCCTGTAGATACATTACCAGTGCCATTGGGAGGGGCAGTAGGAGCGCATGCTAAGGAGGTAGCTAGGGTATCGGTAGTTAATGCCAGCAGATGATATGGCATAAAGCTTGGGAGATTTATTGGTACATTGATAGAGAGAGACAGAGCTCTATAGGTCAGTGAGGTGAGGCTGTGACGAGTACAGGATAGAGCAACCGGAGTAGAATTTATGGAAGGAGGGAGTGTTCCTGTAAAGGCTACCAAAGCAAGGAAGTTAGTGCAATAATTAATCAAACAGATGACATGGGAAATGTGACAAAAGGCAAAACAGCTCAATAGATGCGTCACACACTTATGATAGTAAATGAGAAGATGATGGTTTATAGTGTAAGAGCCATTGACTTAATTAATTACTAACTGGGAATCGTCATAGATACACAATTCACGGGCCTCGAGGTCCTAAGAAGTGGAAAGTCCAAGGACTAAAGCTTCATATTCTGCCACGTTATTAAAGGCCTCGAAGCCTAATTTCATAGTGAAGAACATACGGCCTATTCTTTCTATTGCACTTGAGATTTTTACACCTACCCCTGCCCATAATTTGTTTATGGCACCATCAAAGTATAAATTCCATAGCAAGTTAGGAGGGTCGAGGTACCAGGGGAAAGAGATGGAATTAGCTAGTTGGTAAGCTATGAATTGTTCCTTTATCAATTTATACACTTTAAATGATAAATAAAACTCCTGTAGGGCTAAGATCTATTTGGCCACACAGCCTGATAATACAGGTTTAGACATTAAGTAACGAAGAGGGTCTAAAGAACACCTAACCTAAACAGATTTACCTAAGATGTAATGTTGTAATCATTGTGTGGAAAACCTAATAATGAGGCAAAGCTCCTTTACATTAGAGTAGTGAGTCTTGTAGTTAACAAGGGTGCAAAAAACGTAGTAGATGGATCTCTCTTTAGGAGGACTGCTATCATCTAACTGCATGAGAACGACAGCTATGGCATTTGAAATAGTAGAAACATAGAAGATGAAAGGATGATCTGACTAAGAGGAATTCAAACTGGTGGATTTAAGAGCAAGGATGGCTCACCTGAAGAATGAAGGTGAGGAAGGAACTAGCTCGACCAACGGGAGAGGAAGAATGACTCGACCAACGGGAGAGGAAGGATTGCTTATTTTATAATGACTTTCCATCCAAGCACAACACCATATTGATCTATGTAATTACGCTTTAGCATCGGGATGCTCTCATAACATAATCAATCCAGAATATCATATAGATATATATCATTCATTCTTTTTTATTTACGTAATGTGTAAGAAACTATCTACCTGAATGGCCTGCCCGGATGTAGAACAATTCTATCCAGGGCAAGGTTGGACTCTCGGCTCGGGGGGAATAAAATACGAAAGTATGAACTCCTCGCCGCATCTAACTAAAACTATTTCCTCCCTAGTAGAATTAGGCTATACTTCTAGCCCCCCCCGGTTCCACTATAGTCCAGCCACCGGAAAAAAGAGAGAGAGAGCTGGTAGGATAGGTTCACCCCATAGTTCTAGTAGTGGATAGGCCCACCCTAGAATTAGAGCAAGATATCTATCTAGCTCTTAAGTAGTATCGGCTGGAGTTGCTGCTCGGCTCTCTCTTGAAATTGGCCAAGGTCCATCGCCCTATCACTCAGCAGCCGGACCGAACCCGCTTTGCTTTTTCTCTCCAGGAGATTCTTCTTCCCAACCAAAACGTCTAACTGTAATGCATGTTTGGGGTCTACTACTCAAGGAGAAGGAAGCCAATTGCTCGTACCCATACCTCTTCCTGCTCGAGCAAGCAATCTCTTTGGATCTCCCTGTGTGTGTTCCCATGGGCAGAATGCGGAGCTAGCTAACCAAATAAATGCTATCTATATAATCTCTACTGGTAAGGAATTCGCCCCTTTACCCTACTTTACCCGAATAGGGGAGAGGTGAGGCCCCGATAAGTGTATGGATATCTCTTACAAAAAGCAGAAACAGCTGTGGAGTACGCAACACTGCATGCTTTTTTATCATACTAAGGAATTAGCCCAGCCTCTTTACAGGCGCCGAAAAGTAACACTAAGTAAGGTTGGTCAACTGTTTGATCACGAAACGAGTTAGCACCCACCCTAAAATCGATGGGGCCGGCCCTAACCCTAAATACAAAGCCATCCCAATCCCAGCAGTCAGGATTGCAGGAGTAGAAACCCACAGCCGTAAGGGAACTATTACCTTGAGGAAGAGTAAAAGCTCATTGGCCAACCCAATCAGTAAGGTTTATCACTAATAATAGGTATTGAGATTGAATTCTAGTGGACCCCATCCAGCCACCAATTAGTACGTCCACCGGACCCAGATAACCCTTCATAGGTTGGTCCCGTATGGATAATACCTGCCAGCCTACTATGAATAAGTTTTTCTTCCTGTAGTTTAGATTTCTTTATGCGGCCGCGCCCCGCCTTTACCTTTACTCCTAAGTGAAATAATGGCTACCTACGTTCTGCCGGTTCCGCCTCCCCCTTCTAAGGAATCCGTTAACGAATGACTACTTTCGATAAAGAAGTGAAATAATGGTGAAGTAATGGCTACCCACGTTGTCCTGCACCACCTTTCGTCCTCAGCTTCGTGTTCACCCCCCCATCTTGGTGTGAGCGTCCATGGAAAGAGCGCCAAATTCATGCCTTTCTTCAAGTAAGCAAGCCAGTCACCTCGTCAATGCACTATTCTAAGATAGACGTACAATAGATTAGATACGTAGATTTAAGGTCTTACCCAGTCAGTTGAAAGCCCTATTGAAAGCCTGTTTATTACCGATATTGCCGAGGTTATTTAGGGGGGGAAGCACCCTTTCACTCAGATGATCGCTGAAAGGAGAATGATGGGCTATCTATAGCTTTATTTTATCCCTTCAAATCCAGTAGTTGCTCGACTGGTTGTGCTCTCTCTCTCGGGGGCGATAGGAACTTATTTCTCTCCATCTCACAGTGACACTTGGGAGGAATGAGCTTGATTGACTCGCTATCACTAGTGTGACGACGAGGGCGAGGGAATCTATTTAGTAAGGAAGGAAGGATATTAGGGATATTACCGCGTCTAAGGTCATCTTAATGAGCTTGCTGGTTCCTCTGATCATTTGGAAGGAAGGAGAAAGAGATAGAGAACCTCTGAGAATTTATTGTACGCTCGAAGGAAGGAACTGACTCTCTCAATGCCAGATGGATACACAAAATAGAGACACAGCCTGTAGGGAGTTGCTGGATGGATAGGGACACAAATAAGTGTGACGAGAGAAGTAGCTAAAGAAGTAGCTAATTGGTTGTTACGATAGAAATAAGTAGCTTGGGTGGGGAAAAGGAAGGTCCTCCTCTCCAATGGCTGCGGTAATAAAGCTGTGTTGATCCACTGGCTGCTTTGTA
>Ga0224573_1000034_pt1 | contig 18070 bp, 13 predicted proteins | sample CRU1metagenome_FD_189088 | JGI IMG/M metagenome (GOLD analysis project Ga0224573, IMG submission 189088) | Spruce roots microbial communities from Bohemian Forest, Czech Republic - CRU1 | ecosystem: Host-associated > Plants > Roots > Unclassified | place: Czech Republic: South Bohemian Region... | reverse complement strand
TTCCCGAGTGTCGATTATTTCCCGACGAGTAGTGTAGATTGGCCGGTGTTCGACATTGATGTATCCCACCTGCAATAATTGATGTAGGCCACTATTGAATGAGCTGCTAGTTCTACGGTGCAATCTCTAAAGGAATCGGCGGGTCTATCTTGGTGGTGAAAAAGGTGATCCTCGGTTGACAGTGCTTGGGGTTTCCTTTTCTGTTGTTCCTCTCGAAAACATAGATAGAGAAATTCGTGTTCTGCACCTATCGACTTATAAACTCATAGGTTCAGGTCCCTGCATGTGACTAGCTAATGGAGTGTAGCGACAGAAGTAGCAGGGGAAACAAGTTCTTAAGTTCGAGTCTAAGTGGAGGAGGCTAGGTAAGGGTAAGTGTACATAGTAGGTAGAATATGGTATAGTGGGAGCTAAGGTGAAGTAAGGTCCAGTTAGGTAGTAGTAAGTGGTTCCATGAGTGTTGTGATTGAAAGGCTAGTGTTCTCATCGATTGTAGTGAGTGGTTTTATTTATCAAATGCTATTGGTGAGAGCTAGAATGCTATTGGTTAGAGCTTGTTAGAGATATGTTAGATATTTTTTGGTTAGAGGTTAGTTCGTTGTTATAGATTAGTTATATTAGAGTAATAAAAGGTGATTCCTCGCTGTAGAGAGTAAGAGTAATAGATTGCTTAGGGAGTTGTTATAGTCAAAGTTTCCTTCGATAGTCTTCTCATCTTTAATAGACTTTATATTTCCTTTCTTACTACTATGAGTCTATAAAGCTTTCCTTAATGAAGGGTCTTTCTAAGTAAGACTAAGATATAAACCTCCTAAATAATAGAGAATTCCTACTGTTCTAAGACTAACCTTCTATCTACGATCTAAACCTCCTATTAGACCTACTAATATAATATTGATAAACTGATATCATCCTAATAGATAATACTAAGAATAATTATAGTTCCTTATATATAACTCCTAAACTTATAGTTCCTTAATATATTATAACTATCTATTAAAGCTGACTTTCTATTTGATAAACTTAATATCCTAAAGATACTTTATTCCCACACCTTAACCTTAATAAATAGAAGCAAGGGTTTCAATCTCCTTTAGCTACCTTATATAGGGGTTAGGTTCCGCTTCCCTGCTTGGGGTGTGAAGAGATATAATAAGGAAGAAGCCTAATATAGAGATTATAATATAGTAACTATCATATCTAGTCGTAGTAATCCTTCCTAATGTGGATGTGTTAAGCCGTATGTCAGGAGCCTGGGTGTTCTTTAATTCAAAACGTAATGAAAGGCGAGTTGGAGATGGCTTGAAGGTATGAAAGCAGGGGGCCCTCGTAGCGTTGATTTATCTTTATAGAACTCGATCACTTTGTAATTTGTAGTAAGGATGAGCTTATGAAATGAGGATCTCCTTAGCTTTCTCTTTGCATTCCATGCTTCTTAGTTGATGGAAGGTCGTCGTCGGCACTCATGCTTCTCAGTCATAAGCATTTCACTACTCCTCCAACCTCTGGTATACACTCTGGGTTCTCTCCGTCTTCCTGGATGCCTGGCTTTCCTCTGGTTTCTTCTCGCTTCCCTGCCCTCTGGAAGGGGACCGGGTAATCAGTAGTTCAAGTCAAGATCTAGTAGCTATGGCAATGGGAAGAGGAAAGATCAAGGGCTGGTGGTAGATACATGCATCGTATATAAAGCAAGTCGTCGTAAAGCCAATGAAAATCCTCAAGCCATGCCAAAGTAACAAGTCTGAAATGAACATCCGAAAATCCCGGTCCTTTTGTCCCCCCTCCGTCGGTTGGTCACTCGTAGTCCGTCGGCCGCCAGTATACCCGAGGTTACCGTATGAGTCCGTCGTTGTATGAATCGCCATGTGTACACATCCTCTGATTGATCTCAGAAGGAAAGTACATGCGATATTATAAACGATGCACTCTTTCCAATTTGTGTTATAATTTGCATGGTGAAAATGAAGAGAATTTCGTATGTGAATTCCCTAATAGATCAGAGAGAAAAAACCATGATGCATTCTTTCCACTTTTAATGGATTTAGATAGTTCATTTGCATGGTGATTTGTACCGTGAATAAGGGTAGAAGATGTATATGTGAATTCATAATGATAAGCTTAGGGAAAGGCAAGGTGGCACACCGACCGTAAGGGAGGCGCCTCTCCGGAGGAGAAACTCTATTGAATGTTCGACTGATGACCTTTGCTTAATGAATCCTATGGTGGCGGGCGGGAATAAGAAGTAACCAATAAGAAGAAGTAGTAACCATTGCTCTTATTATCTGAACCCAGTCATTGAAGCTGTTGTTGTAATACATACCTTTTGTTCACAAGGCCAGGTCTTCCTTTATGAACATCGTAACGAAGCCTGTAGTTATTGGTTTAGTTAGCATAAGTTAGCTAGCACCTTAGAGTTAGCATAGTGAGATAGTGAGAGAGTTAGCATAGTCATTTCCAGAGTTAGCATAGTCATTTCCTAGGGGGCGGGTGGTAATAAGCAAATGAGTCACTAAGGTCAGTATTAGCATAGTGAGATCTTCATTGATGGTGAGATCTTCATTGATGTGAGTAGCCGCCCCCGCAGGGAAACGAGAATAGACTTTCGACCGGGTGGGTGAGGTGATCGATACCGGCAAGCCCCTACGCTATGAATAATGATAAATAGTGGTTGATCCCCTATGGTTGATCCCCTGTGGTCGGTCCGCTGTTCAAATGGGTCGGGTAGGAGTTGGTTCCTGTATGATGTGAATGATGAGGTGAGGATGAATGATCAGGTAGCCCCTCATCACATTGGTTGGGGGAAGGGTCATCGCTTAGCGTAGTTATTGGTTAGCTTCTGTCCTGCCCATGGTTGTAGATAAAGTCATTAAGAGCAGTAAATAGATCTGACTAAAAGGGAATATATAGATTCCGAGGAGAGGGTAATAAGGTGCTATCATTAGGCAAGCCCCTAGAGTTCCCCTAGATTTGGTAGAGTTTCCCGATAGTTGAAGCCGGACTACATGAGTGAAAAAGTGTCGGGTAATTCCTGTGAGTTAAAGAGTGAAAAAGGTCCCTCCCCCGCCCAGAGGTGCTTGTAGGTTGGTGCCCGACTTGATGTCTCCTGCAATAATATGTATGGCGGCTATTCATGATAATATGATTTATTCTAGTTGTTGCTCCTGCTGTGAAAAGAGAATGAATGCCGGTAGGTCTCAGACGGTCTCAGCACTGATAACTGATATGGGTCATTATTGGTCTCAGCAGGTCTCAGTGATATGGGTCATTTAGGTAGTGATAGGTAGTGTTATGGCTTGTTTTCTATAGGCATGTCCGGGGGTTAGGTTGGGAATCAGCAATAAAGAAGTAAAAGGCGGTTCCCCTACTCACACCCTACATATGTTTTATATCCGGCATGGGTCGACCTCCATGAGTGAAACAGGGAAGGTTATAGATTTGGTGAGAGGTTCTATCTATGTTATAGGTCCTTGGTTATAGATTCTGTTTCTTCTTGTAGTAATTCAACAAGACCAATAGTTCGAGGACAATACCTAGATGATAAGCTATAGTCATTAAAGGTTAGCTAGTTAGTAAGAGCTATATGGATCTATATGAGAGCTTTGGATCTATGTGAGAGCTTTGGTTATAGGTCCTTAGATTTGGTTATAGGTCCTTTGTTATAGCTCTATATAATTGGTAAGAGGTTAGAGATATGTTAGAGATGAGAGTAAAGCACTGATTTAACAATACCTACTTTGTAATTCAACAAGAGTTCCTGTGTGATGAGGATGAGATTAGTATGATGTGTATGATGAGGTTGTCCCTCATTACATTGAGAGGTAAGGTCCGTGGAGAATACAATATATATATATAAATAATAAATATTAAATGATAGTCATTAAATAGCAATCCTACTATGAAGAGTAATAGACTTATTTCTATCTCCTAAGACTTAATATCTCCTAACTCTATCCTAAAGATACTAAACTCCTTCAGATACTTTATAGATCCTAAAATAGATAACCAACAAATATAGAAAGCCTTACTTTACCTTATGTGGTAGGTGCGAAGAGAGCTCCTGAGGGGATACAAACATCCCTCATAAAGAACCAGTCTACTTATTATGTTCAATAGTCATTCCCGTATGGGTGTTTATCCGTCTATTCGGGGGAAGGGTGGTTTCTTTAATGAAAAACGTAATAAAAGGCCGGTTGTAGCTGGGTTTAAGGAAGATCTAGATGAACTCGATGAATGATTCTTCAATAATTCCCGGCGAACAATTCAACGATAAACCGAGCTACAGTATCTTACCCTTCAAAGAACCAGCAACAGGCCTTAGACTGGGGTTTTTACCAAGACAATCCCACTTACTCGACTTTTCCTTTACTTCTCCATTTCATTCTTTCATAACAATGAGACTATTGTTTCAGAAAATGGGCTGCAGATCAGAGGTACCATAGCTTTCTATCTCGGCAAAGCAGCTAGCAGCTTCAAGGCTTCGGCTCCAGGTGTAGAATCGGTGGGTAACTTACCATATATTCATTTACTGGTTTGACTGGCAGACAAGACATCCATCGCGATATAACGATCTGCACAAACCAACATAATAAACTATTAGCACCAACTAAGAAACATCTCACCTATCTCTATTCAATACAGAAACTATAATCATCGAATCATCAATCTCTCATCACATCAATCTCTATAGAAATAAATAATATCTAGATTACAGCTTCATCCTCTTCTTAGACTATCTACAATTATTTATATAGGCAGGGAGAAAACCACAACCTCAGACATAGTGTTTGAGCTTCCCCGGATGATCATGAATTCTCCCGATGCCTATTAGTCAGATTCTATATTCCCCGGATGACCACCATTAGGAAGGGAAGGGAGCAGATATTTTTTCCCATCATTTTCCCACGACCAACGAATCAACTATCAGAAACACATAAACTAATAAACCCTCTCTCACAACTAACATCTATCTTGCAACTAGAACAACTAACCAATCAATCATAAATCTATATATACTAGCTCTATATAAGATATTGATCTCAAAAACACTACTAGGTAATTCACTAATCAAACCAATAGCAAAACATGGAGATAAATACATCAACGTAGTATCCCCTATCATGCATCCTTTAAACAAGCAATCAATTACTATCAATCTATCAATAATCTCCATTGAGGGACAGAATTATGCAGGATTCATGGGGATAAATTATTCTACCGATGTACACCGGGGCTAATCCAGTGCATCGTCTATAAGGCAATGTACGCCTCTTCCCATCCTCTGACCATCAGTGAATCACACAGAATTCATTCGTTGAGACTCGAGATGCAAAAAGTGCATAAGTGCGTCGTATATAAAGTGAAACCCCTAAACTTGTCATGAATCGGGGGATATCCTTGCTTTTCACCCCGAAGATCGACAAGAGTGGCGATCGGAACCGTCGTAATAGCGGTGAACCTGACTCTGTAAGGAAAGGAGTAGCTAGTGCATTGCGCGGGCAAGTGACGGGCGATTCCCAAACGTGCAGGGAGCGGAAGGGGACCCACCTTGGGTATTCGAACGAACGACACGACCTTTCATTAGGAGCCTTTGCCTCCATTTATCCAACCATCCCTGGTAACTCGGTTCGGTACTCGGTACCTACATCCGAGGGCATAGCCAAAACCCTATGCCATGGATACTTCAATCACATCATACTCAGATTTCATTCCATCATCCGTTCCCACGCCAGGGCTCGCAGCACTTACAAATTCAAAGTTCATCAGCATCTGAAATTGGCTCCTCTATTTAGCAATAGAGCGGCCTTACGGCTCCCAAACCTCCTTTTTTGCTAGCCAATCTATCTCGCGCAAGATCCGGCACCTTATCTGCCTAATCTGGAGCCTTAAGATCTCGAGCAGACCCCATTTTAGCGAAATCCTAAGCACCAAAATCCTACTATGAAAGGTAGAGGTGTTCCCGTCTATATCCCGGGCCTAGAAAGCTTAAGGTGGAAAGCCTCTCAACCGCATGTATAGTAGTAGGGATTATAGGAAAACCCCAGTAAGAGTAACAACCCGCAAAGAGGTCAACTTCCTGGCGGCTGAAGAGTAGTTACCCGCCGTGGATGAAATGATGGTAACCGCAGTGGAGTTTAAGGTAGAGGTTTGGACCAGATCCAATCTATCCTGAATCCTAATCCTTGTCAAAAGAAGTGGGCTACGGATTGAAGTCCTCAAAGTGCTATTTAGAGTCAAACTAAGTTGTATTGCCATCCAAATGCAAATAGCAATCAGAGTAGTAATTGTGGTGATACTATAAAATGTGCTCGTAGTTATGTCCTTCCCTGTAGATGTGGAAGTGAGCATAATGTTAGCTAAGTCCCACCCTGTCCTCCAAACCTATGCTACACCCTTACAACCTATAGATAAATATAAAGTTAAGCGTTAAGTTGCAGTAGATCCTCATCATTAAGCATGCAACCCGTCTAAAGTTGATTGCTACTACCATAATCCAAATATAGTATAATAAAGCATAAGTGAAGCATAAATGAAGGTCTAAATCCAAATCCCTCTTTCGCTCTTGCAAATCTACCTTATAATTTAGCCCAAGATCCTAGCCTTCTGAATAAATTCATGTTTTTCCGGCTCCGGCGCAGGACCCATATCAACAAACTTCTAATGCACCCGTTCCTATATAATAGTAGGAAGAACCAAAACCGATGCTATGCGTAGGTTCGTGTCGAAAGCCCTCTGACCCCTATTTTGAGTAGCAGGAATAAGCCAGGAAAACCCTGTGAGAGGCGTGAACCTAAATATGGCCATCTTCTTAGCCCTATTCCTTACTACAGCTAAGATGTAATAAGTGGAAGTTAAAGCATAGATGAAAGTCAATAGATCCACCCACCTAATTCTAGTACCAAGAATCAGCCTTTAGACCCCCTTAGTTGTTATAGTAAACAAAATCTGAAAACTAGCAGCCAGACAAAATCAAAATTCTAATAGCAATAATAGTCATCATAGTACAAATAATCTATAGTACGTTATTAGGTTTATTCCCTGTGAATGTGGAAATTAGCCTGATAACTACCAAATCTGCCTTGCTCTATGTATTAGTACCTACCGCACCGAGTTACTCTTCAGTGAGTTCATTCTCGATAGTAGTCGAATTGCACTGGATCCTCGTAATCTATAAATATCCAATAAGTTATAATCAGTAAATATCCAATAAACAAAACGCTCAAACTTCTACCAATTCCTAATTGACCCTCCGCACACTTGACTTTTATTATGGCGAAAAATCCGGGAACCTCAAACCATAATCCGGCCGTGTCGGCTCCTTGGCTTACTCCTTGGGAGCGAAGTCCTCATGATGGTAAAAAGCACTCTTCCTAAGGTAGCAGCAGTAGAGTTGAAGGTCATAGTAGCAGTACAATGGAATGTACAAATAGCAGTACTGATTGAGGTCCTAAAACGCACCCCTATTGTAGTGCCACTTAGCTGTATCGCCCCTGTATGTACCCTGACCCTGGACGTGGAAATAGTCTGTAGGTTGGGCAGGCAAACTCATAAACCTTCCTATAGTAAGTTATTGTGCCCTCGAGAAAGTAATGTAGGTAATCATTCCAATCATAAACAAGATACAAATACTAATAGCAATCTTCAAAGTAGTAGTAATACTATATAAGGTTTTCATTGTTATGTCCTTCCCTTCGGGTGTAGAGGTAAGCCTTGTTCCGGCTTAGTCCTCCCTACTCAAAGTAAAAGCGCATGCATTAACCCTGAAATATAAAGTTAGTTCATTCTCCATATAGTAATTGTAATGAATCCTCACCCTCATTCGATATCCAATTCTAAACATCATTCTATACCCGATCCTAAACATCATTCTAGTCTTCGACATCATTCGATATCAATAGCGATATGTTAGATGTCAACCGAATAAATCCAATAATGTCATACTAATGAAAATAATGTGATGCCAACCAAATAGAACCATATATACTCATAACGCCTAAAAGCATAAATAATACTCCACTCGATTTGTGATTATCTCCATTCGTCCCAATGAAGAAATTAGCATCTTTGCAACTGAGTCTAATTCCTACGCCATTCTATACCTTCTTTATCTCCTGAAAAGAAACCTTTTCATTCCCCACTCCTTTTCTATGAAATCTAGTCTCCTGCGCCCTCTTCTTTGGATCGAAGCCCTCCTGGTCCGATTCACCCTTCCTAAGGTTATAGTATTGTTAGAGTTTAAGGTATAGATGGTATCAGTAGATATTGGGCCCCTAAAAGTGTCCCTTAAAGCAGTAACACTTCGCAGGATCGCCACTTAGGGTGCCTTAGCCCAGAATGCATCAATAGTCTATGTGTTGGGCCTTATGGTAGGCGAAGTAAAAGCAAACCCTAATGTAAGTATCTATGTCGTTTAAAAAGTGATGCTAATAGTAGTCCCCGTAGTAGCCAAAATACTGATAATAGTTATAGCCATCCTTTAAGTAATCATAATAGAAGTTATTCTAGTTCAATTAATTTCCTCCCCTGTGCCTGTAGAAGTTGGCTTAGTTACCGCTACTTGCACCTTCCTTAGGATAAGTCTTATAGCCTGTTGATCGCTAAGTTGAATGGAGAGTCAAGGCCATAAATTCTATTCCTTGCGGATACAATAAGCATCAATAAGGGGTCCACTAAAATACTAATAGTCAATAATAAAATAATGGCTAATCATCAATAATCGAATAATAATAATCAATCAAATAATAATAAAATAGTATAGTAAAGCTATTACTCTAACAATCTATAAACTAATAAAAGAAGGAAAGCTCAAAGCTCAAGCTCAAAGCTCAAGCTCAAGCGAAAAGGGAAGCGAAGGTAAGGCGACTTGATCCCAAGCGAAGGCGACATGATCCATGAGAAGAGGCTTCATATCCTCGAAATGCTGTGGGCGCTTTTTGTTACCCCTAAAGGGGCACCACTGAGACGTATGACTTATATGCCCTAAAGGGGCACCACATGGATTCTATCCGTGAGAAGAGGGAAAGCGATATATCTGTGAGAAGAGGTCTTTTTTTGCCCGTGTCGGTTTGGAGCACGATTACGCTTTCCCCCAACCTTTCCAAGAATCCCGGAAGCTGCTTACAGAACCCACCCACTCCGGTATCCCCTTCCTTCAAGGACTCTACCTACCTGAGCTTCTGTCAAGGTACTTACTGAACCAACCCCGAACTAACTGTATGAAGGACCCCACCCTAACACACTTAAGTGAATAATGGGGGTGTTTTGTTGGTATCATCCCAGCCCTCACGGAGCTTTCCCCCTTCTTACCTGGGATTTCAGGATGGAAGTAAGATTGACCACCAACTGCGCATAGGGAGCTAATAACCCCCAAGGACCCTATGAGATTTTTGAGCTCTTTTATAGACCCAGGGTCGGTCCACAGAAGGTGTCCAACAAGGGTCCACAGTAGTCTAGTATGCCAGCATATTAAACCTTCCAAAGGAAGGAGCAAAGCGCTTGCCCCGCTAGGGGCAAGGGATAGGGTTAGTTAAGTTCGCTCGACCATATGGGAGAGGGGACGAACCGCTGGCTCGACCAAAGAGAGAGAGCAAGGAGGTCGAAACCCAAGGCATGTTTTATAGTTGCCAATTAATTGATGTGCAGATGCAGAGTATTAAAGCTTTAGTGGGGGTGCAGTATCAATTAGTTAACCTCTAATCACATTTATTTAAGCTAATATAATTTCGAGCATCACAGTAAGGACAACAATGGATATATCATCCATATACATAACAATCGCATAAACATGAGCAGAACAGTCTTCCCCAGTGAGATGATATCCTCGATGTGATCATGATAGATCTGAGTGAGAGTGATTATGGAGTGAGTGAGAAGGACCTGATACTTAAATCGTGAGAGACCACTCTAAGTCCTGTCCTTTACCGAGTGAAGTCATACCACTTGTGTGGATAAGCCAGCCTACTGGATCCGGAGGTTATGGAATGAGGGAAATAATAAGCTTACTAATTCATAAGGTCGAGCCGCCTCATATAATATAATACTTTGTGACAGAAGTCCAGAGGAAACGGCTTAAATAATATAAAGGGGAGGATTACCCCCGTGTTTCCATGATAGATTTTACCCCACCTTCAATATAGAAATGGTGATCCCGGTCATAACGGCCAACGGGCCCCTGGTTGAGCCCAACTGGGTAAGGTCAGATGACCTAACGGGGGAGGAAGGAATAGCTTGTAGTTTGTATCTAGTTTGACCTATTTATAAATAGGTGTGCTCAATTTCAATTGTTAATACATATCTAATAGAGTTGTTTCTATAAGCCAACACCATTTCTTTATTCTATGCCAAGGTGTTGGGCCAGGGTAGGTTCGGGTTTTATAGCAACCTTTCTTGCTTTTAAGCTGGCGATCATAGAGGTTAGCTGGCTATCAAATGAGGAATAGGAAGGATGACTCCTATTTTTTCCTTTTATATGAGCAAGAAAATAGAATCTAAAATGATATAAAAGTAAAAAAGTGAGGAAGGCGTGGGTTGAAACGTGATATCGAGCTCTTCCTGCAGCTATTTATTTACCGGTATCCCGCTTCCTCTCCTGTTAGTCGAGCCCGCTTTCGCTTCCTCCCCCCAAAAAAAGATGTAAATTCTTTCCGTGCCTACCCGTCGAAATGCTATATCCCTCTATAAATAACGATCATATTGATCTCGACGAAATAAATGGAGGCCAGTATCTACAACCTGCACATTTCCAGAGAGTTCATACTGGACGGAGGTGACGTTTCAGTCCCGGCCCAATTCATTGAGATAAAGCGACTCAATCTTAATTCAAAGAAACGGAAATGTGGGACTCGAATAACATACTCGGTTCTTATGGTGAAATCAATGCTGGAGAGAACTTCCCTTCCGACCGAACCTAGCCGTACTCATACCTCATTTTGAACATCCTGACACTCAGCCTTGGGAACTGAACCTCAGCCTTCGGACTAGCCTTTGTAACCTATGCCTCTGACCTCACCCTTGGGACTATCCTTTGACACCTCTGCCTCAGCCATCCTTTATTACCCTGATTTATATACCTTTCTATTTTAATTGGGAATAAGGTGCCGTAAGGCCGCTTGCCTGTTAAGGGAAGGAAATACATGGAAAAGCAGAATCTCATAAGTAATACTTATATAAAATCCTCAATGAAGTGAGGGTCACAAATAGAAGTTATCCCAACCCTTCGCGTAGCTTTTTTAGGGGAACAAAGAGAGGTCATCTTAATATGGATGCTTGTACCAATTGCTTTATTACGATAATATGGAGAACTATAAGATCCTATAGAACTTACTTTGCCACCTCGTTGCTAGAGAAAGAGCCTACACCATACACCCCTAGGGCCTCTAATAATTAAAACCCGACTTGTTACCGCCTACCCGCTGTATAAAGAGCTGGAGGGAGAGAGAGAGCCCGCAAAGCCGCCACCCTCCTATGCTAGAGCCACCGAACTGCTGCTATCGCTGTACAACCGAACTGCTAGTTTTGTTCTAGCCCACGTATCAATCACTCTCACAGCATTGTCTTTCCAAGCAGCATAGTTTTAGTTCCTCTTAACGGGGCGGATAGGTCCACACAACCCATCCCGCAATCAATCCACTGATAGCACTTACGTATTATATACAATGCATACCTAACCCAATACTGATTCCACTAGCTTAACTGAAGACATCTTGAATCACGATTAAATACGTACTAAATCGGAGCAAATGCGGCGAATAAATAGAAGGAGGCAGGCAGGTAAGTGCGGTCCTCCAATACCCATTTATTCCATACTCATCCCAGCGATCCCAAGCCAAGAAGAGCTAGTGAGCCAAGTCCCTCCCTAAACCCTTAACTCTCTTCTATCCTTGCAGCCTCTACGCTATGTTACCTGCCTAAGCTGCTCTAACTGTCCTCCATCCATGCAATCCGAGCATGTGTTGAAGTTCGTAGATTCTGGAAGCACTAACTTTGAAAAGCTGGGGTCGTGTGAATAGTGAATAATAGGGTGCTTTATTAAGTTGAGGTTCGCAGCAAGGCACAGAGCAATAATAAGTGTATCAAGAGATACCAATACTGGCACCCAACCAGCAGCCATATATATAAAACTTAAAATAAACACATATATAAAGGCCCAAAAACCAATAGGTATTAATCCAGCCAGGAATTGTTTTCTTTCCAAGCTCGTCCAATCACTCATTTAAACAGACAAGGCAGAACTCAGACACCAGCAGCCCCAAAAAAATAAGCATTATAAGGCAAGCAATACTTCCCTTTCCTTCCTTCATACCTATTCTCACTAAGCTACTAAGCTTGAGGAACGAAGTCTTCGAACTAGGGTTGGTTCTTTTTGTGAAGTCCTCTCTTCTTTTACTAGCTTTAGGGCTTGAAAGCTATTCTTCAAATATCCAGGGGGGCTCCTTCTATGGGCTTAAGGCTGCTATGTCATCTTTCTTCCAATTAATGGTTTATGAGCGGGCTTATTCCGGGAATTAGGGCAATTCTCACTTCGTTCCTGGGCGGGCTTATATTCTGGTGTGCTCTTTCCGCTGGAATTTATCCCTATTAAACTAATGCTCCTGGGCTTATGGGATGATCTTTCCGTACCTATTATTCTTACAAAGCTCCAGGGCTTAAAGGCTATTCTAACAATGGTGGCTTCCATATATCTGAGTAGCTCCCCTGACCTTTTCTATAATGGGTGCAGCAGCACCAAAAGCGGGCAAGGTAAGGAGCAAAGCTAGTTTAAATCATTGCTGGTATAAGTTGAAATAATTTTTGCTTATAGCCCACTCTTTTCCAAGAGAAAGGATAATATAAAGAGAAGAATCATAAGGGAGATGTCTTAACCAATTTGGCAGAAGGATACAGCAAATGTTCCAACCAAACCGGACTCATGGTTGGTGGGCATAGGACTCCCGGCAGAATCCTAATCATCCAGCTCGCCTTTTGAAATCGAGGACTATGCTACTCTTCTCATTGTATGAATCAATATAAGTAACAGCATGTTTTATATCAACCGGCTAAGCGCTTATGGCTTGTGGACTTGGATAAAGGTTCTTTCTTCAAGATTAAAGGCTGAAGGTGATTGGTGAATGATTGATTCCTTCTGTCGGACTTGTTGTCCTTTGTTGATAACATGTTTCAATCAATAAAAATAAAAAAAGCAAGCATGGGATGCGTGGACGACCTGATCTACCCCTTGAAATACATACTTTGGGATGCAACCTTCAAAAAGAATATCCCTATCCCAGTTGGAGATGGATCACTGTCTATAGCCATAGAGATGGGAGCACTATCCTTTCTATGGTGGGCATCGGCAGGGACACCAGTATATTGCAGCAGTAGTGGGAGGCGGCAGCCTAAGGAGGATTGCCCATTTAGCCGGGACGGGAAGCGACAAAGCAAGTAGGGTCACGCTTAACTACGTTCATTCACGAAGCAGGCCGGACCAAGCAAGATAGCGGGTGGAATAACCCACTTTTTCTATAGATCGCCGGTCCCTTCATTCAGCCAAGAGCCCGGGGGACAGCTGTTCCCTGATAATTGCAAGTCAAAATGCTATAAAAGACAAAGCACCCGTGCGTGCAATGACTGGAAGATCCGGTTAAAGTAAGATCTCTGCCTCATAGATAAAGGAGAATTGAGTGTATTATTTATTAGTTAAAACGCTCGCTAGCCAAAATTACTTAATACGCGAAGTCGGTCTCCGGCGAGGGATTCTGGGCCTTAAAGGTTCAGGTCTTGGGTAAACCCAGCCAGTAAGGTCCTTATAAACCCTCTCATTTCAAATTGAGGGGAAGAAATAAAGGGCTTTCAATATCTTCCCGAACTATACATCGCAGTTGTATGAACAGAAACGCTCAAATCTACTCGGTAAAAGCATCGCAGTAGGCCATCGCAGTTGTATGAACAGAAACGCTCAAATCTACTCGGTAAAAGCATCGCACCATCGCAGAACAGAAAAGCCAATTTCCCTTAACCAAAACCATCGCACCGTCGTGGCGCTTCCTCTCCCGTTGGTCGAGCCCGAGGTAGGAGGGCGAGGAAGCGGGGCGCCTTCTCCTTTGCTGCCTTTCCTCTACCGGGGCTACGCACGGAGCATACTTTTTGGTAGAGCATCGTTCTTTGGTACTATCATGCAGAAGGTTCGAATCCTTATCCAGTCGAGTCCCACTAATCCAGATCTTTGTTTTTCGTTTTCCTAAGAAGAGAAAGAACCTTACTTAAACAACTATCTATACGTAAGGCAAGGCCCCACCCGAAAGACCGAAAGGGAACCGGCCCAAAAGAGAAGGAGTCCTCTTAAACAACAAGCTGCGATCTAAGGCAAGGCCCTCTCCAACTTATCCCTTCTTAAGCGAGCTCACCATATCAAAATTGGAAACTCGAGTGCGCCCTCGACCTCGGAGGAGATTCGGTTGGCTGGTTCGATCGAGGCTCAGCAATAGGTCGGGTAAAATAAATGCCCCTCTCCTCGGGAGGTTTCGAAGTATAGCAGGGAAAGCAATAAAAAAGGAATAGGATAGGTTGGCATGGCGGGCAGGTTCGACGCGGGTTCGATCAGGACAGGCTCAGCTAGTTTCATTCATAGGTCGGCCGGTTCCTTTGTCAGGTTCAAGTTGGCAATAGAAGGACTAGGAACGAGAGAAAATGTCCGGGGTAATAGAAAGACTAGGAATGGTTGAGGGTGCTCCGGTGGGGACTTTCAAGATCGACTCTCAATCGATTTTGACCTCGACCGATACCCACTATTCCTCCCACCCAACCCGGCTGGACTCGACCTCGTTTTCATTAGGCTGTTCGGAGAGTTTATATCCTGAATTCATAGGCAATTTTGTTTTGTTCCGTGATTGGGCGGATTGCTTATCCTACGATATTATTGCTGCCATTCATAGGCGATTTGGGGTTCGGAAATTTTGGGTTCATTGTCATTGCCATTCATAGGCATTGCCCTTCATAGGCGATTTGGGGTACATTGTAATTGCCCCTGATACTTTCTTTCTTTCATAATCGAAGGAGAATTATGGGAATTGCTTAATCTACGTTATTATTGCGTGTTGTCATATTACACCTCAATATTGATCAGATGGGAATGAGGCCTCGATCCTACTATCTATTTACTTTTTCCCTTCTCGATCGGGGATTCAAGATAGGCATAAATCAAGGAGAATGAAGGTTATTGCTTATACAGGGTCTTTGCAGATATCGCTTCATGACAGATTGGAGGATGCTGTTTTGCCTTCAGGAGATTGATTTGGACATGGTGGGCCTTCACGGGATTTCAGATTATGGTATAGGGTCCCTTACAACCTACCAGAGGCACCTTCTACAACTTGGGGAATCTCACAACCTATTGCTCCTGAATGGTCTTTCGTGCACCCAAACTTTGGCAGCTTCATGTGCTTTCGCGACAATGACAGAGCTAGTGTGGCTGACTATGTCCTAGCCAACCAGGAGTTGCTCTCTCGCATTAGACACTTAAATAAGTGGCATTAATTATATATGTAATTACGCTTTAGCAGCCGAGGAAATAAGTGATTGATTCCCCTCTCCCAAAATAAGGAATCGAGCGACTACGTTCCTCTCCCGTTGGTCGAGTCACTTAACGTACCTCTCCTTTCCCCACCTTCGGAAAACATACCATTAGTCAAAATGAGAGTTCCTTTCCTTAAAGAGACGTGAGCTTCCTGAAGCCCTCCGTCAACCACCCAAAGCATTCTTGCATGCCCTTTCCCTCGACAATCCGCTTTCCCCCTTTATTTAGATCCTCATTTCTTGTTCTCCCATACAACCTCTTTTTATGTTCCCATGCAGCCTCCAATCCACATCTCCTTGACCCCCTCTTCATGTCATTTCTTCTCCTATAGCGACATCAGGAGAGCTGTTAAGGTTATGACTCACGAGCACCAATAAGGCTGCTGATGACGAAGGCCTATAGGTCAAGTTCCTAAAGCATGGTATTCACTCTCTCGACATTCACATTGCTGATTGTTTACCCATGCTATTTGTTTAGGTTTCCCTTAGGCATGGTCCCACCATATCATCCACGTACTTTTCAAATCGAGGGCCAGTTCAGATTTGAACAATTATAAAAACATCATGATTGGACACACCTTCTCTAAGTTGTATGCTACAGTGCTTTTGTGGCTATTTGATGAGCTTGAGAAGAGGAACCTCAGGGCTAGAGGATAGGCAGGTTTCTGCTCGGAGTACAAGACCATATGCAAAGTAAAATGTTCTTTTAATGCTCTTTACCTAATCTAATCTAGACTAATCAATGAAAGTGCAGAAGTATAAATGAATATGGAGTAGATGTAGAGAATGAAATGCAATAAATGCAACATGCAACATGCAGCGAGCTAAATCCTAACTAGAGGAGCAAAGAACAAAGTCTGGAGATGCAATTGATAGCAGGGAAAAAAGTCCACCACTGCCCTTTATCCCTAGGCATTTGAAAGAATCCCATACCCTACCATGGATTGGACTAACACCCGACCATAGAGAGGGCGAGGGAATCTTCTGTAACCCTTACTCCGAACTATCGGGAAGCAATCTAGGACTATTGGAAAGTCGTGTGGGCATCGATTAAAAAGGCCATTCATTCTATCATTTGAGGAAGAATACCTAACTCATTTCTCTGGAAGGATGCAATGCCTAATCTCTGGAAGGATGCGATGCCTAACCCGACCCATTCATGTCTTATAACGAATGGAAATATGAGAAAGAAGTCTATTTGAAAACCCCCAGCTCTTCTAACGGCTCTTCTACTGGCTTTTCTCACAGATGGTCAATCAGTTAAATGGGTGCAGGAAGGATGGAAATATTATTTTGTGCCTCCCCCAACCAGGAAAGAATCACTCTAACGCCAGGACCAGGAACCAGATATCCTCTACTGGATGGTTCTATTCTACTGGCCTAATGAGTTCGAGTGAAGCGCTGGCCTAATGAGTGGTGAGGCTTGGATGACCCCCTGTGACTCGTTCCCATTCAATCAGTTCTAACGAATCAAAAGCCATTTAGTCTCTCTAGGTCTTCTAACTCTAGGAAAGCCAGTCATTTATCTTGAACCATGAGTAGCTTATTTCTGAGCTTATTTATGGTATTCGGATACTTTACTAAGGTAATTTGCATTAAGGATTGTTTAAGAGCAATCAACGGAAGGTAATTGGTCTAGATCATGGAAAACAAGTTGAAAAGCACCATCAGTTTCAATCAACAGATTATATACGTGCCGTTTACGACTGATAAAGAGTCCAACTATATGACCCGTATCTTGTGATGCACGCCGTCTTTGGCTCCTGAAGCAAATGTGAATTCTGTTGATTAAGCACAAGTTCCAAGTCCATTACCAGATCCATCTAAGATCTAAGAATGTTGGGGAGGTTCATTGTGATATTAGAAAACCCCATAGCAAACCAAATGCATATTTGGGGAGAAAAGAAAAGCCAAGAAGGAGAAGGACATGTCGAGATAAAGGATAACAATCAACCGCTCAATCTCGAACACGGAGATCACGTGAAAGTGGATGAACCATGAAATTGCGTATATAGTCTGATGCACTATTGACAGTTCAATATTGGTGCGTACCCGAACCCTTCGAGATGGATCCCATGCCAGTTCACCAAAGGAAAATGGGAATTAACCCTAGGTTAGATTGCATTTCCTTTGTTAATCCCTCCCGCTCCACATAATTTGATTGATACTTCAAGGCATGTCAGAGTTCGCCTTTCGAAATCCCGATTCGTTGGATCGAATCCATCCGACATTTGGATCATATATAAATAATCTATACTCTTTTTCTGAGAATGATCGGCCCAGCCCCAAACATCCCCCCTAGCTTCGCCAAATGGTGAAAAGGAATGGATCAGTCCACCTTAAGCCACCACCTTAATAGAGGGCAGGTAAGTAGCTCCAACAAGCCTTTAGGGGGCTTGGGAGTAACCAACCTGACCAACCTTAAGGGGAAGGGGAAGGAGAATAACTCCAAGCTAGCCGTTAGGGGTATTGGAGTCACTATCCTTTCCACATCCTTCCTTATACTTAAGAGAGGGAAGGGGAA
>Ga0224573_1000033_pt1 | contig 18373 bp, 8 predicted proteins | sample CRU1metagenome_FD_189088 | JGI IMG/M metagenome (GOLD analysis project Ga0224573, IMG submission 189088) | Spruce roots microbial communities from Bohemian Forest, Czech Republic - CRU1 | ecosystem: Host-associated > Plants > Roots > Unclassified | place: Czech Republic: South Bohemian Region... | reverse complement strand
CCACCCCGCTCTGTATCTGTTGGCCCATAATAAAATCCAATCAATCAATCGAATCAATATCTCTCCAGGCAAGCATGGGTCATATGTGCTGATATAACTGTTTCCAGCCCAACCCAGCCGAGTATAGTATCAGCAGCTCCTTATCCCAGCCCAGCAGCCGGGGAGCCCAGTAGCCACCAAGCCCAGCGCAGCCCGGGATCCAAGCCGAGTAGCCCAGGAGCCCAGTCCAGACATAGAATCCATTCACTAAAGCCATCAATTAACTGCATGCACGAAGCCGTTCACACAAAGAATCCATTAACACAGAAAAGGTTCACAGAAGCCATTCACAAACATAAGCCACTAACAGCACACATAAAGCCGTTCACCACTCACTTCACATAATTGATTCGCCAGGATAGTGTTTGCCTTCCTGGTATTTCCCCAGGTAAAAGGGGTTGGGGCCCCATACAGCAGTGTTGCGTGGGGGAGGGCCCCAGGGCGTGTAATGACAAGCGAACTGTTTCACAATGGGGTCCTTCTCTATCGCATATGAAAGGTAACTTCTTTCTTGGTTATATCATGTGATGGGTAACTCAATCAATATATCATTTGTTGACACAATCTGTTTCTCTCCCGTCTAGTGGTAACATGGTTTTATTCTCCCTATCGTCTGGCATACTTCTCTCACGTGTGGTGGGTTGAAGACTCATATCCCCTGTCCGCTCCTTTCCGGCCAGCAGCATAAGCATCAGATTCGTTTTTCTATCCGTGCCAACTTGGTAACATATCGATATGACGCATGATATCTGGCAATGTCTGGCTTGTATGGAGCTATGTCAGATGCTAATTGTGATATGGCAGCTATGATTGGGTCTATGGGGCAGCTATGATCTCCTATGACCTGCTGGCTATGATCAACTGGCAATGATCAGCAATGACTGGTGTGTTTGGCTATGACTGGCGTATGACCCTCAACAGGTGCATAATAAGTAATAATCGTCATGGCATCCATTCGAGGTAGGAACTAAGGTTCCGTAGCGGTAAGTGTCATCCCGTAGGGTCCTTTTCAGTTGGGTCTGGCAGTATGGAAAAGACTCCCGGCAAGTACTAGCGTCTATGAGCAATGAGAAAAGGCAATGAGAAAAGGTGACTACCGGCTATGATCGGCTATCATCTATGACTCCTGGCTATTACTACGTGGCAATTACTAGAGCTTGTAGCACTGACTAGAGCTTGCTATGACTGTATACTTCAATGATTAGAGCCTTGTTGCTGAGTTAAAGGGTAATGAGAATGAATTAGTGAAAGCATACTGGGCCATCCTTGGGTGATACTGGTAAGGTACCTTACGCGTACTGGGGATGTGTTAGTTGGAACTAGCTTCCCAGAATACTTATCAGTTTAGAGAATCCATTCATCAATCACCTTGCCTCCCCACCCTAGGATCCTCTCATCAGTTGCTTATCTGGTAGACCGCCTCACCCCACTCAATAAGTAACTTAGGGTTTGATTTCGGAATTGTATTTCAGGATGTTTCAAATGGGGGATAGGGGAAGCTACATTTGCTTACATTTATGGATATGACAAGACAAGTGAAACTTCTCTATGCTCTGCTCGTATAGAACTAGATCCCGCAGGGGCTAGCTTAGTCCATCATCACTAAAGATACTAGCTTAGTCCATGCACTTTGGTGGAGTCTTAAGCTGTATTGACAGAACTACTAGACTTAGTCCAATGCCTTAAGCCGGTGAATTAACCAGTCTAAGTGAACTGACCAGTCTTTGGGAGCTTCGGAGAGGAATATCTCATCGGAAACAAGCCTTAAGAGACTATCTTTTTCCATGCACTTTGTTGGTGGAGTCTTAAGCTGTAGAGACATAACTACTCTATGACAAGTCTCGGAGAGGAAGATCTAATCGTAGAGGAAGAGCTCTTCGGAAAGGAATATTAAAATGAAAGCTTATCGGAGAGAAAGATTCAAATGAACTATCATCGGAGTTATATGACCAATGAAACAAAATATTTTATACCTGGACTGACTAGCCTTATTAGCAAATGTTGTGGGAGCTTCATACAAATAAGTTACCCCACTAATTCATTGTGTCAGATGCTGTTGGAGCTTCGGAGAGTAAGATTCAAATGAATTATTATCTGCGATAGGTCTCTTGACACGCCACCTTTCTTTACTGTACCTGCTACCTTTCTGTACTTAATTTATCATCCGGATAGGTGGTCCTTAAGGTCTTGCCTTGGTACTGTGGTAAAAAGCCTTAAGAAACTAGTCCTGTTAGTCCCGCCGCCTGGAGCCCCCCCTATGGACAACACTAGCTTTAGTCTTCTTGTTGGTTCCAGCAGAAAAACAAGCCTCCTTAATAGAGTCTCATCCATTGAAGTGAAGATCGTCTTAAGTTGTATAGACAGAACTACTACTAATAGAAGATAAGTCTCAGTTCGGAGATTTATATTAAGCAGCTGGGCATCCCAACCTGGCTGGACATCATCCTAGCACGCACCAATATCTGCCTAGCTCACTTTATTTTAGAGCATAACCCGTATTGGACACCTATCACGAATAATACTTTGGTTTGTCTAGGCTTTTAGCAGAACCCCGGAATTAGATAGATCACCTATATCAAATCAGCTCTCATCAAACTGTCTTAAGCTGGTAGAGTTCAAGCCCTCTGAACTGGACTAGCTGATGAAGTGTCTAGCTAGCCCTCTGGACTGCTGCCCTATGGACACTTTCTTTCTCTCTCTTACTTGCCTGTAGTAATATAGCCTTAGTATTTTACCATTCTATGTGAACTTCGGAGAGGAATAGCTCTGTAGTATATTGGAGCTTCGGAGAGGAAGAGTCAGCGCGAAGAGTAATATTAATTAGTCCCAACACCCCTATCACCTAGTTTGTTTAGGCTTTTAGCAGAATCCCGGAATTAGATCACCTATCACAAATCATTTCTATTGGAGAGGAATATTCTTTAAGCACTTATTGGAGATGAAAAGATGCTCCTTTTACCTAATCTTGTCGGAGCTTATTCACATGGTCTAACAGCTTGAACTCATGATGCATATATTAGGGAAACTAACCAGTCTTATTAAGTGAACTAACTCTTCTGTATTGAATTTACCAGTTTGACAAAGCCAGGTTCAGACTCTCTATAATCTGGATAGGCCATCTTTTGTTCCTGAAATTACCACCTGAAATTACCACTGGCCGTTCAGACTCTATCTCATCTACCCATGCCACCTCACCCATCGGATGGATGAGCGACCAAAGTCAATGTATTATATACGTAATTACATCGAGTTATTTCCTCTCCCGTTGGTCGAGCTTGCTTGCGCATCCTCGGCTGCTAAAGCGTAATTACATATATAATTGAAACTCACTCACCATGTTGATAGGTAAGAAGGTAGGTAAGGTAAGATAAGGTTAATCCGGGAAGCTTGGCAATAAATCTATAGAGAGTAGCAGGATAGAAGGTAGGCGTGGTATGAAGGGTAATGGGTATCTTATCCCCATCGCTCATGGAGGCATAGTCGATATTATTTATGCGATATGGACTATCCATCCTAGGCAGTGATTTTTCTAGCCAGCAACATCGTAGCCAGTTACTGATAGCCAGTGACTGATCTCCTAGCCATCCCAATATCTGACCCTGATGGCTGCAAATAGGTTAGCAGGAATAGGCCGAATATAAGTAAGTGGAATACCAAGGAAGAGCCAAGTAAGTAGCTCCACCAATGACCTTGCTCAATTATCTCTCCGGGATGGCCCACTTCCTACCCATGAAGCCTTTAGCCCGATAACCATTCCTAAGTGCGATAACCCCTCCGCCAGCAAGCATTCGACCCAGCAAATGTAAGCAGTAGCAAGAGTAGTAGCATCAGTGCTTCGACGCTTCCACGCCCCCCTCATTAAAAAAATAACTGGCCATGCCGGCAAGCTCATAAGCAAGCCCCGCCCCGCTTGATATTTGATGGATTAAGAGGCGATACAGATTGGATAAAGAGGTTATTAAGGCACCTTTAATGCACCAACCCGCGCCGCTTCAATCTTGGTTGGCGAGAAGAAATCTGCCCTTATGCCTTTGCCCTTCTGCGCGCCTCTGCCCTAGCAATAACCAACCCGTTCGCTGCTGTCCTTACGGGCTCTATGCTTGCGAGTGGGAAATAAAGGTGGGAACGAGGAGGAACCTCTGTTCTGGAGGGAACGATCCAAATTGACTGATGGTAACGAAGGTGGAAGCAAATGGATCCTTCCGTTGATTCCTCTTCAAAAATCCTTGTCCTTCGCTTTCCTTTCTTGAGTCCATTCCCTAGTTACCGGGTAAATTGAAAAGTGATAGGCAACATATTGGCCTCCCACCCGATGGGAAGGTAGGACCAGCCGTTCGCTTTGGTCCTCCTTGAGGGTCTTTTACCAAATAAGGAAGGTAGGACCAGATTACTTGCCTTGTTCGCTTCGTGGGGCTTGCCTAAGGAAGACAAAGCGGTACCTACGGTAAGTATATTGATCCATGGTGGATGGTAGGTTAGCTGGGCTGGAAAGTACGCTGGGGTTCCTGTTGATGGTAGGTTAGCTGGAAAGCGTAGGTTGATCTACTGGAAACTGCCTTTTCATGAACCATCCATTGTTTAAATTAAAGTATCTCATATGGCCTATAGATAGTTATTGATACTAATACAAAAAAATAGAGAGTGATTTATATAATATGTCGACTTTATATATGTAATAACGCCAGCAAAGAACGAAGGGGAAAATGTATGTAATGTAGCCTGGGGGGTCCGCCTCGCGACGAGAAGGTAAGCAACCTCGAGCTACTGACTTTGACTTTAGGGTAAGTCTCTTTTTTTCTGTTAGTGTCCTGTGGAATAAGGGTCCTGAACCAGACTGTCTTTCTGAGCACAACGAGAATGAGTAGAGTGAATGGAGGTATGGTTTGGCCTTCCTTCCATCCTTTCCTCGGTCGATAAAGAAATTGGTAACACACAAAATAGGCTATCCCTAACCAGACAGTAAAGAAAGCCCTTACGGGAAGGACAGAGATGGTAAAGAGATATCTATCACTGTATGGAGGAAATAACCCTAACGAATGCCCTTTCAGTCCAATTCATCTAGCTATGAACGGAGGGTCCGGGCTTTGCCCTTCGCGTGGAGGGTTCGCTAACGCTTCGCTAATGCTCCTGGCTTTCTTCTTTTAAGACCTTTCTTCTTTAAAGACAAAGTCTATCCATTTGATCGGCTTCGCCTTACCTGCATGATAAAACCAATAAAGAAATCTAGGTAAAGAAGCGGAACAAGAGATTATGTTGCTACCATTGAACCTCGGGTCGTCAAGATCAATATGGGAAGACGGGAGAGATCTGCCTTTCAATGTGCCAGTCGAAAACTCTCATCTCGAGCATGGGACCTATTCTTGAGGACTTGTTTGTCAGCTCCATATTATTCATCTCACCCGGGCGCCTCTCTCTCAAGTTTGGGATTAACCTAACCTCCCGGTGGTTAATACGTTAATAGAGTTACGAAAGAAAGAGGGAGAAACAGATACTCCCGATTGAGCCACAACCAACAAGTCCAGAGCGGGTCGAGTGCATGGCGAAATGATTCTTCGACATTTCTAATAAGGATGGGCGTACGGGGGGAATTCGTCTGGGGAAGCAACTCAACTAGAAGAGATATGGGTGGCATCAATTCAGAAACCTTTGGATCTGGCCCCGCTCACCAGTAGAGTACAGACCTCGATTGAAAAAACCTGGAAATGAGAGGGCGATATCTATTGCTTCATTGGATTCGTTAAGCCCCAAAAAAAGTTCGTTAAGCTTATGCGGTTACTGCGCCAGATGTTTTATCGCTGCCCCGCTGATCTATCTTTTTCGGGTTCCAAACTCCATAAAACCCGGGAGGACGGGTTCCGAACTCCATCTCCATATTCAGTCGGGGGGATTGCTATCTCGTGCCCTAGACTCTATTCATCTGGTTCAATCGATAGAAACAGAGTTGCCCCTTAAACTTAAACACGGTTTACTCATCCTATAGGTACAAATCCCTTCCTTTATTCCTCGAATAATTAATGGAGGAATAAACTACAAGGTGATAGGCTTGGAGATTCAAGATATTTTCTTTACATAAATAGTGAAAGCTTCCATAAAAGTGCAACTTAGCAGTAAGCTCGTATCTGACCCTACTCGCGTTTATTAAATTATGAATATGGAAAGAATATGTTCAGTGTTTCCCATATTCACAATTTAATAAATGCTTAGTCACTGAGTCGAGTAACGAGGCGGGTTCCTTGGTAATAATAAAAGCCAAGGGGCAGGTCAGCTGCTAGATATACTGGTTATGCTTCTGCCCTTGCTTCTGGTATATCAATGACTAGCTCTGATGCTTATGGCTATGCAGAAGTGTGGTTCGAGAAATTATTTACGTTAGCGCAGCATTAATAAGAAGAAGAATGCATCATATAATAAGAGCTTACGCATTTTTCCTTTCAATAACCTAGGGTAAACCTCAAGCGTTGCTGGCTTTCGAACTGAAATAGGCCCTGCTGCGGGGTATCATTTTGCTTGTGCTTAATCAAGGTAAACCACCTACGCTGCGGGTGAATCTGCTCGCTTCCCCACAACTAGAGAATATACAATTTTATATTTTACTACTGGGGGTGCCCGCGCCTTCTATGTCTTTGCCTATAGTGGATCCGCATGCACTGGATTTGACACCTTATATGTCTCTGTATATGTGCCTAGTGAGTATTCTGGCTATCGAACCGGAAGGGGTATAGGATCTAGAACAGAGCAAAGGGAAGCTGGGGCTTAAACTGATGCTTCCACACGGTCAACGAGGTCTTGTGGGGTGGGATGCTTTTGCCGATGCTTATGCTGTCTTTGCTCTAGCTACTGATTCTGGTTCACGGGTAACTGGTTCAAGTTCATTGGCTTGGTAAACTTGATCTGTGTTTGCGCCCAGAACAGTAATAGGCTCTCAAACGGGCTTTGTGGGTGGACCAACTCCAACCGGAAATGGGACTTCATCCGCGCGAGATGGTGGTGGGAAAGCTAGGACAGGAAGGGATACTGACTCTGCCTAAAATGCTTTCTTTGCAACAGGAGGGTATTAAACTGGACAAAGGGAAGCTAGGGACTATGGCACTCAAAATAGAAGGGGCGCTACGGGCTTTCGAACGGAAGGAACTGGAATTGGATCAATAAGCACTCGCTCCGTTGCTGGTTCTCGAGATGGAAGGGATACCACGGGCATTGGATTTGGATCTCGATCCGGGTGTTACTGGGGGTGGGGAACGAACTGCTACCATCTTTGATGCTCTACCCGCCTTTGCCCTTGCTCCTGCTACTGATGCCTTTGAAGGTGGTGAATCAACGGGCTTTCAAACTATAACTGGAATGGGGGATCCCCGGCTAGCAGGCGAGGATGCATGCTTATGCTCCTGGCTATGCTGCTGGTGCTGGTGCTGGATCGACTTCTGAACCAACAGAATCCTAATCTCGATCACGAAGGTCAGAATCTCGCTTACGAAAAGAAAAACCCGGATCTCGCTCTCGAACAGGATCTTGCTCACGATCCCGAACATAAGAATCCCTATCACGAGCATTATACTCTTTATCACGAGCGTTATACTCTTTATCTCGCTTACGAAGGTCAGAATGACTATCATCAGCATCAGGATCTCGATCACTAAACTCAGAATCTTAAGCTTGCTTACGAAATGTATCTGCACCTAGCTTTGCTGCTACCCCTTATCTTTTCGGGTGTATGATTGCTAGTGTATGATAGAAGGGCTTGGCTAGCTTTCTGGCTATGGCTGTCTGGCTTGGCTTTGGTAGGCTGTGGCATACATAGGAGGTGGGGGTAAAAGTAATTATCAACGACAGAAGAAACTACCGAATCAACCGGATCCACTGAGTAAACTGCTGCTAGATCAGATACTTACTTGGATGCTACTGCTGATGCTGGATAAACAAGAGCTACTGGACCTGGAGAATCTGGAACGGGCTATGGTTCTTATAGAAGAATAGGAAGGGGTGCTGGCTGTCCAAAATGGCTACTTTATTATTGTAAGCCCCAAGGCTCACTCGCTATAAGTTTGGTGGGGAATTACTAACTAAGTGGGATAAGTGAGGCAGGCAGTATCTAAGAGGTGGGTATAGCAGGCATTAAAGAAAAGGCAGATAGGTCTCTGTAGTGGGTTCTAATTGATGAATCGTATCGTATTGGCTCCTCGGCGGGAACAATAGGCACGGAGTGGTACCCAGACGAATTCCTCAAGGTGTTATGGCTAGTGAATGCTTGCTGTATCGGAAGCTAAGGCGTGTGAGGGTGAAGCAGTGTGTGGTGTTGTGTAGTGTGTGGTGAGGAGTAAGAAAGGTAAGGTTGTTTAATACCGTCTGATAAGAGAAGTAAATCGCAGTACCCACTAAGAGCGGACGGTGCGGAGGAAGGAGCTTACCTTACTCAATACGCCTACTGCCAAAGCGAGATTGAAACCTAGGCTGGCTTGACAGACAGCTCACGATTCTATATGAGGCATGCTTCGCAACCTAGAAGGCTATACAGAAAAGGCTAGCTAGATAGAGGAGGCAGGCTAGGGTGCCTACTTGTTGTGAGTGGGTCTAATATAATAATGAGTGGCTGCATCTAGGCAATGGAAGTAAAGGGTAGATGTTTTCTTTCTTCTCCCTAAGAACAAAGCCTTATTATCCTAAGAATATGTTCGTCTCTCCCTAAGACATGTTTAGAAGGAAGACCACCGGCCCAAGAGATGGGAATTGAAGAAAGAAAAGGTGGGGCCTTTCTCTTTGAGGGACGAGCGTGCTACCGCACCCTTCCTTGTTGATAATAGTGGTAAATTCAATAACAAAAGGTGGGGCCTCTAGTGACTGCCCCGCCTAAGCCTCCGAGAAGTCAGTAGTTTTTCCCTGCCGAACTCCCGAGTAGCTCTCTGCCTTGACGAACTCTCTATCCTGAGCTTTGGGGTCTTAACTCCGATAGCTTTTAAACCCAGAATCTGGCTCTTTCCTGTCCTTAACGGGACACACAAATGCGTATTTCCTTTCCTACCCGGATCAGCTTCCTGCAATCTGGCTTCCCACAATCCCGGATCATCTTGCCACAAACCCGTAATAATAAATAGATTTCTCTTTCCTTTCGTTTCAACCCCGATTACCGACTGCGGTGGCTGTCCTTTAAACCCAAATGTATCACTGCGGGCTACTGCTCTTGTCCTGCCTCTTTCCTTCGTGTAGAAATAATTCTTCCGTGTAGAAAGGGTATGGGAGGACCCGGATTCCTACAATGTGGATAGGAATAATAGAGGGTGCGGGAAGACGGACTTCCTGCAATGTGGATAGGTAAGACCCTGATTGATGCTATGTGGGTAGGACAGTTGTAGAGCAGTTCTAGAGGGGATCATCCTGCAAACGGGTATGAAGCATTTAGCGCTGATCAACCCGGACTATCGTTAACCCGGCGCTCCTTCAGCGTAGCATAACCCGGGCTCCTCTCCTTTCCTCCTTTTCCCCGAATCCGAATGCAGCCGACGGAGAAGGGGCACCAGACCGGCTTGTTTTAATATATAGGGATAGGGCCTCTGCCGGATCTAAGATCTTTATTTAGGCCATCGAAGCGGCATCCATCATCCATATATAGTTGAGTTGAGGGATGCTGCCGGACTACCTTCTGCCCAATTATGATATAGGGGGAGAAGCGGTTCGACGAGTTAGCTACACCGACTATAGGGAGTTCCCCCCCGTAGATAGGGCTCCTCCCCCTCGGCCTCCCGAGAGAACTATAGATGGTCGGGCCATATAGATCTATAGGGGTGCCTAAATCCAGTTGAGATCAGATCGTTCCGCATGAATCAATTGGGCACCGCATCTCCGCCCAGGGCAAATGAATTCATTTTGAATTCCCGGGGCCGGGGTCAAGATAAAGAGTATGGATAGATGGCCGCTCAACCCTTATATCGGATCGGGGTGCTCCCATTCGTTCCCCTCTCGATTTCATCTCGCATCCTCCCTCCTCTCCAATGTGGATGAGAACTAACTATAGTTGTAGATAATAAATTCCACCTCCACCTATATAATCCGCTTCTGCCTCAGGTTTGGAGTCTAGTCCCTTATCCATCTCCGGCTCGGCTCGACCATATCGGCCCTATCCATAGAACTCCATCTGGAGGGCGAGGCCCCAGCCCCATATATAGATAGGGATAGGGGGACTCAATGAAATTATCCACCCCTAACTAAAGTTGTCTAGTAATGTTCTCTCCATCTGGGGAAAGGAAAGCTCTTCTCGGCAGGCAGGCTGGTCCTCTCCTCTATATACTAGTTCCTCTCCCCTAGATAATAGAGAGCCCATAGCCAAGATCTCCCATCCCATATAGTCATTCTGGGCTAGGCTACTGAAGTTGGATAGGGGGTTGGGGTCGGGGGGCCCTCTCCCAACGAGTGCCTGGAGATAAAGAGATGGACGAGCGTGAGTGCCTTTCTTCGAGCGCCCATTATCCGAGGATAGCTCTTACCCGGATCGGTAACACTGTCTGTCGGGGACCCTACCCTTATAACATAGGGGGCTGTTCCCATTTCATTTAAGAAGGAGCTAATTAAGAAGAGATGAGAACCTTGACAAAGGAGGGCACTGATGCCCAGAAGAATCAAGGGAAGGAGCCTCATCAATCTCAGGACAAGCAGCATATTAGTAGAGGGGGAAATGCCCAACCTCTTATGAAACCAGAATAAAGAGATGTAGGGTACAGCACTATGAGGAGAGAGAATCCACTTTTAGCCCTAGAATATGAATGCACTTAGTTAGGAGAGATAGCTATTTCACTTTTGTATCTTGTTCCAACCAATTCTGGTTCTGGATGACATGGCGACGGGGCGGCTGGATGGAGGTCATTAGCCAAGGAAGGACTTTTAGTTGGTGGCATGCTCCTGCAAGGATAGGATTATGGTACCGAGGAGGTAAGGATGGCTTTACCTTTAGCTTATATTGTGTAAGAACTGCCGGAACCTTTAGTTGATGGGATGGATGGGAGGGGAGATCCTGGGAACTGAAGCTTATATCCTCGGAACTGCTGGATGGATAGATTTCTTTATTGATTACAGCCAGAATGAAACACGGATTGAACAGATGGACTGGATAGATGGGATGCATGGACCATTAGCCAAGAGGGATAACTTTCGTAGCTAGCTCACCATGCTCCTGCAGGATAGGATATTAGCCAATAACATAGGGTTTACTTTAGAAGATAGAGTGGAAGAACCGCTCGACCGACAGGGAGAGGGTGCCTGAAAGAGGTACGAGGGGAGGGGGGTTAGGTACGAACCCGCTTTACAGACAGACCCAACTGAGAGGCCATACCCCTCACGACAGAAATACACCTTTCCAATAGATACGGAACAGGAGTTCCTACCTCGAATGGATGCTATGACGATCTTACATACGTTGAGCCAACATTTGAATAAGATCATACGCCATACACAGAGCAGCACATAGCTAGTCATTGCTTTCATAGCCAATCATAGACATATGGATGGGGGCATAGCCAATAGCCAATCATAGTTAGAAGGGCATAGCCAGGTAATTGCCGATAGCCTGTTTTCATTACCAGTCATAGCCGACGCTAGTAATTGCTTTAGACAGTCATAATAAGAAGCTACAGTCATTGCTCTAGCCTTAAGGTCATAGCCCATAGGCAAATATATATCTACTCTAGACCTTGAACTAGAAACTTGACCCTCTAGACCCTCCAACTCCTACTCGACCCTTTACCTTTAACTCCTAATCACATAGCCTCCTGACATAGCCCCATCCTACCAGCCGAGTCCCCTTAAACACAGACCCTACCCTCACAAAAAGACCCGAACGATAAAGCTTCAACAACACGGACCCGCTAAAGTATGTCTAGCAAGGGAAGAAAGGAAAAGGAAATAGACTCTTCAGAGGAACGAAGTCGCTCATCCATTCATGGGTGAGGGTTTGAACGCTCGACCATAAGGGTGTTAACGCTCACTCATCATATGGGTGAGGGAGAGGAAGATATATCCTCTATAAAAGGTTCCTAATAAGGTCCCTAATCTATGAAGATAAAGAAGATATAAATTCGGATGTTTCTCTCTCATCGGATGGCCCGGATGGATGTTACTATTTCCGGCCGGGCCTAGCATCGAACTCTTCTAAGCGCAACACGGATGCATGCATCATATTACATATGTAATATCGAGCTAATCTCATCTTGGCTTGGTTCGAGCATCATGAGCCTTATTGATGACAACTTAAAAACTAAGTCTCTATTATTTTAATTATCTTGCATAAATCAGAAGATTACTTCCCCAGGTCCTTATCGATCGACACAACGCCTCTTACTTGACATGCACGGACCTTACAATGGAAAGTATTCACCAGTCGCCGTTCTCTAAATCATCCTCTGAATTGACGTTTTGGTCTTCTCTTTCTTATCTCTATAGTTACCGTCAATACGTGAAAGATATAAGGCAGACCTTCTGAAGTTAAGTAATTATAAGAACTAGAGAATAAAGCCAAGGAAAGACAGAAACATAGTAAGGAAATCACTTCTGTATCGCCCACCCGACCCGTGTTTCCTGAACGTAAACTAGGGTCACTAGAGAGAGAAGAAAGCTTGGCAGTGACAAAATACCTACTCTACTATGAAGGCTTTCTTCACTCTTTTCTTATCATTACTGAAAAGAGATCAGAGGTTATTTCAAAACCATATATGAAGGAGGAGGTATTTCCAAGCTTGGCTTTCTTCACTCTCTTTATTAGAATTACTGAACTGAAATAAGACGAGGTTATTTAAGTTCTCTTCCCGTGTCCTTTCTTTAGGCTCTATTATATGTAATGACTGAAAATAAAATACTTGGGAGGTGTTATGTCTTCTCTTTTCTAGTGAATTCATTACTTCAAAGAGGTCGTAAATTCGAGATTTCAAGTAAATTAACTAGAGAGAAAAACACAATCTAAAAGAAAGCCTTCTTACTCACTAAGTAAAGTAATTATAATAACTAGAGAATAGAGCCCTCCCACACCTACTTCCACTTTTCTCTGTTTATCATTGTAATGCGGGGATCGAAGAGAGGCAGATCATGTTCACCAAGGAATGGGTCGTAAGAAAAGACCTTGTAGGAAGCCCAGTGACCAAAGAGGTTTTCCTATTAACCCAATGACCGGGTTCAACCCTTCTAGCTAGCTCAGTCTTTGAGGGTCACCCGCTAGAAGAGAAGGGGGCCCTTACCTAAGCTAGAAGGAAGGTGGTCGGTCCTATTACTCTACTCTATTATTTGTCTTGGCCTCGTCCTTCCTTGGCGTTCAAGGGTCTTCTATTTCATCAATCAACGGTCTTCTTCCCGTGCGTGTTCATGGGGTTATGGGCACCATATTTATTGACCTCAATCCCTCAGAAAGAGAATGGCTGAATAAAGACATGGGTATAATTGGTAATTAAAAAGGAGAGACATTATTGATGCATAAAGAAAGAAAAAGAGAAAGAGTCTCATTTCGTGTTGGTTTCTGGGCAACGCGTTCTTTGAAACAGAGTAGCCGGATTCTTCGGGGCAGCCAGGAGCAAGTGGCAAGATGAAAGAGCGCACACACAACACATTACATTAGTGAAGCTCTAATGAGCTTCACAGCTGATCCAGCCATTCATCTATCACCCACCTCTCCCTCCCTATAGTAGTCCGGCCCACGCTGAAGAAATAACCCAACCCAGGTTCGCTTTGCTTCGGTTTCCGTCTCTCTTATTACTCTACTCTGGGATGATTCATTCTTTGCGCGTCCTAAAGCAATCTCTGCTGCTGCAGGGGCGATCGATCGGGGCGGCGAGGAATATAAGAATCAGAAAGACCAGAATTCGTAATATTGGCTGCTCTTTCCAACCCTCTGTATTGCAGGGCCCTTTCCCCTGCCTGAATGAAGCCCTCTGTATTGCATTGCTAATGAACTTAGCTTACCCTCCCTCTCCTATCGGGACGGCTCCTCCTTTATGCATGCCATATTCCTCCTTCCTAAGTTTAGGATAGGGGTTCCGGGCCACATTTATTAGAGGGAGGGGAGCAGGCGTCTTATGACGGACTCTATTTCCGCGAGAGAAGTAATTCATCCTAATATCTCTTGATATTCCACTTCGACTTAGCCTCGTCACCCTCCACTTCGTTTTCCTTGGCCATTCGTCAATCAAGTAAGATTTCACTCCCAGTAATAACTCCTTATTCCACCCATAGATGACCCGTTCACGTTACATTGTAAGGACTGACTACTACTTGAAAATTGGATAAGGCCAAGTATCTAAGTGGTTCAGGTCAGGGTTTATAAAAAATAGCAGCAGGCTAGGGTGGAGGGGACTTAAAGGGAGGGTTTACTTCGCGTTAGAAGCCTTACTGGTTGGGCTGGGTAGGCAGACCTTACTGGGTAAGCAGACCTTCATACCCTCTGCCTATTATTTTAAAAGCCTGAGCAGAGATCAGGACCTGCCTGAGCAGAGCTAAATCAAATTTGTAGGTCAAGGTTGTAGTAGATCTGGCTGCTATGAGCTCCTGCTGGTTAGGTTTCCCAGCTAGGTCTTCTCTATTCTCTTTCGGGTTATCTAAGCAATGACCTTGAGAAATAGAATTTATTCTCATTTCTAAGAGTTGCACTAATTAGATAGAAGTTTTCTTTCTTTTGGAACTACATGGACACATTGATATAGCTGCTTCGCTAGAGTTCAGGGGACACCTCCAACTAAACAGATTGTGTTTTTGTTGCACTCATGCATGGAGAAGTTGTTTGGTTAGTGCACCTTCCTTTATTTCTATCGTAGTATGGCGGCGATGGGTGGAGTACATATCCTATCTCGGACCAGCAAGCGATAACCAGCAGCAAGTTGGAGTTGTTTGGTCGAAGTAAAGCGAGTAAGCAGTTGTCGTTAGTTGGTCAAAGATCCTAAGGACATCTTTTTATTCTATTGGGTATGTCGTGAAGGGACATCTCTCTTGGTTGAAAGGTAGAAAGGTAGATATGCAATATCATATCTCGATTTTGGCATGGACACTTGACATGAAATACCGGCATATAAAGGTTGAAGCTGTGAGGCTCAAGGTGAAAAGGCGGGCTTATTCCATCTGTTGGACTTGGCTTAAGGCAAAGGCATCCGTCTTCTGTAGGTTCAAGTTGAAAGGCAAAGGAAGCTAGAGTTTAAAGGCAAAAAAGGTGAAAGGTGAGGATTGCATAGATTACAAATTATTACAATAGCAAGGATGTATATATGCGAAAAGTGAAACGTAGATATGGCGAGTGAGATTCTGTTCCAACTAAACTCTGGATCTTCTGATCAGCTTCTCTTTTACTACACACTTCTTAAGCTCATTTGTTGTGGTTCAATCGCTTCAGCTTCCGCTTTTTGTGTGGAATCCCACCCACAGAAGAAGAATCCAAGCAAGTGTCAAAGCCAGTAGATTGAAGAAGGTTGTACCTATTGAATAATGAATAAGGTTTCATATCATCTGATGATTCATTTCATTGAGACAATATTGTTTTTCATAAGGCAGTCTGAGCTTATTCTATATGAATGAGCCACTAATTTCTGTATGAATCTACATTCCCATTGTTCCAATCATAGTTTTGTGTAGAATCTGAATAGTCTGTAGTTGAGATACTATTTCTTCTGTCTTATCATAATGGAACATACATTATAGATTGTGTTCAAGTGTTACGAGTGAACTGTGTAACGAAGCGTTCGATGGGAGTGCTCCCGCTTCCGCTCTTTCTAAGCTTAAGCATCCGCCTCCGCACTGATCTTCTTGTCAATCTTCGCTCTGTTTCGCTCAGCTTCTATCACACACTTCCGCTTCCGCTCTTGTATATCGATTGTGAGATGTAGAGATTGATTGGATATTTATTATATATGGATTTCACATAACATGAGATTCTGCGATAGTGAGTGGTGGAACTGATTTCGCTCTTTAGCCAAGGAGTGCATGGGCTTTACTTTACTCTAGCAGCAGATAGGAGAGGTCAGTAGCACCAAATAGCAGCAGCATAGTTTACATAGGCCGCCTTCATAGAGAGCATAGTAGGAGCAGAGTCCCAGGTAAAATAGGCAGAGCACCCCATAGCAAGTTGAAGAAAGAGGCCTTCACCACAGGTTTTGCTACTACAGTTAGTTGAACTACAAGTTGCACTAATTAGAACTTGTGTGTAATCAATCAATTGAGAATGTGTTTTTTAAATCCCAAACAAACATGGATTCTACGGGTTGTATATTTAGGGAGGTGCTAAGGATCTATTAAGAAAATGGCAAAGTGAAACCATATTACTTATTGGGTGGGGGGGCGTACCTCAGGCGAGGCCCTTCGGGTCGTAGATATTATATATAATATCTTAGATAAACTTCATGAAATGGGCACTCTTACTAAAGAATAAAATCCCTTTGATTTCCCCGATTGGGGATCCAATCCCAGCTACTGTTTATCAAAAGAAAACCTTTAATTAAGTGAAATCCGATGGATTGATTGGGCCTTTATTTTTCCACCCTTTCCAATCAATCTCCCTCTAACTCACAAGCTTGCCCTTTGTCTATAGAGTAAGTTCCATGGAAACCAATCTTAGGATATAGGAACTGACACTCCCGTAGTGTTCCCTCTTTCTTTCTAATAAGAATGAAGAAGGAAGAAGTAGTACTTAGTGAGAGCTAGTTCATACGGGCTTTCACTACTCTGGCTTAAGGCTAAGGCAACAAGAAGGAACGTATATATGCAAGTGAAACGTAGAGATTCGGGTATAAAGGGAATATTTATTTCCCCATATTCAATTTATTAATTCTAATAAGGGAACTGACACTCCCTGTAAGTTTCTCTTTCTTTCTAATAAGGAATGGAGAAAAAGGAATAGGAATCCCCTTCTAGCTTCTTTTAGGATAACTACAAGTTTTTAAAAAGTGCCAAAGCTAATTTCTATTTCGGGGTTACTACAGATTGAACTACAAGTTGCACTAATTAGAACTTTAGAGTCAGGGCGGCAAGCGGCAATAGGAGCGAAAACTACAGCTTATGAAAAAAGACTAGGAGTGAAAGGAGTGGAAATTGGAGTTAGAGAGATAATTATAGGATTTCAATCTCTAGATAGAACTTTTTCTAAGGTTCAACGTAGAAATGCTATATATGTATTATATCAATGTATTGATGTAGAGATTTCTTCTCGAGGAGGTGTTCACAGAAACACTTCACTTAAGCCGTGGTTCTATGTATGTATGTAACCCACTGCGGAAGAAGAAGCTGTTCACTGCTGCATGCCCCTAATAAGTGCCTATTTATTTCTAATAATGGATGGACACAACCATAGCTCCCTCACTAGAGCTCTTAGAAGTTCTTATTTCTGTTCTTTTTCAATGGCACATTTCCCATGGAGAGCTTCTGAGGCACATTCTTCTCCTTGGCTATTTCGGGCGGCTCCTTGCCGGTGGTGCCATAGCTTCCATAGAGGCCATTACAAGAAAAACCCATTCACTTCCTGCCCGAAGGATCCCATATTGATAAAGCATGCACATAGCGTTGGATGTTCCTGTCTTGGAGTAGTAGTTTATTAGGAGGTTCATCAAGTGGGAGTTGTAGTTCTGTCTGCTATGGCAAGTGAAACGTATCGATGCGAGTCCAAGTTAAACATCTCTATGCGAGTATCAATAGACAGACAGGCGGAGCTATAAGGTCAATGAGATTGAATACTCTGCTGTTGAGAGGTAGGTAGGTCCCAGGCTAAGGAAGGCTAAAGATGAAAGAGACTTCTGGAGGCTCCTCCTTCCTCCCTCTGTAAGGCGTGTGATAAACCAAAAGCAGGTCTAAGTAAGCATCGTATCAATTCCAAGAAGACATCGGCACCTTACATTGAGAGTAGTGCATCAACACTTGGAACTTGGAGCAACACTTGGAGCAACACTTAGACCGAGAGAAACGTGAAAAAAGGGTAGAATTCATTACAGAGAAAATCCAGTTGATTAACCCGATGATAGGGGCATTATGGGATCCTCCGACCTTCTCAAAACGAGTTGTTATTAGACCAAAATGGCTAATTTAGTGGAAAGCCTATTTAACTGGACTAGCTTCAGCAGACCCCCTATGAACTGGACTTTGTAAGGTCTCCTCTCTATCGGCTCCTGGCCTCAACTAGTGGGTTTAAGCCGCCACCAATCTTCGTTCCTCACCAATTGTGTCAGAGCCTTCTCACAGGGGAATGAGGAGTGCTACCTACAACCTCACACACTTCCTACTTTCTCTTTTTGGTTATTAAGTAAACAACATAAAGGCACAACCTATAGCTTATTCGCTGGAGCTCTTAGAAGTTCTTATTTCTTTCTTTTTCAATGGCACATTATTCAACCCATGG
>Ga0224573_1000032_pt1 | contig 18805 bp, 7 predicted proteins | sample CRU1metagenome_FD_189088 | JGI IMG/M metagenome (GOLD analysis project Ga0224573, IMG submission 189088) | Spruce roots microbial communities from Bohemian Forest, Czech Republic - CRU1 | ecosystem: Host-associated > Plants > Roots > Unclassified | place: Czech Republic: South Bohemian Region... | reverse complement strand
CAGCACTCTGATAACGCGCGCGGTGGAAACCAACAACAGGAGGCGCAGGGGGGTGGGAGGGACTAAGGAAGGACGGGCCGGCATGCATCCATCATTGCCACTTAGACCTCTCGGTCAGCATCTTCCGCAGATCATATGAGAACAATGTTCTTACTCTGCGCGTCATTACTTCAGGGATAGACGGGACGGGTCCGGCGCGTCTGCGCCCATAGTACTTTGAAGTGAAGTAATGACTCGCGGTAACTAGAGATATGAGCGAGTATCTGGGGCACCGCAGAACGTATACTCAGAGACAAAGACTTACCAAGATAAAATATTTTGGGAGTTCTTTTATATCTTATCTTTATGGATGGATAAGTCAATTTGCCAAAGGTCTTCCCTATCTATTCTATATACGTTATGATCAATTATGAGAGCATCCATCCCATGTAAACGATGCTAAAGCCTATATAATGATAATTATAATGAAAGGAGGTCCCGAAAGGAAGGTAGGTCAACCAACCCTGAGCGCTCCTCAAGAAAGAGAGTGTGGTGTTTTCTATTCCTTTCCTTATTTCCTGGGCCTTCCCTCCTTATTGATTGCGCGAAGGCAGGCGGTCTTATAAAGTAAAGTCCTGGTAAGTTCTCTTTTTTAGGGGAATAAATCTCAGGCAAGCAAGCCGGCAAGAAGGTGAAGTAAGGTTCTTCACACTATAGATAGATCAGGTCCGCTATGCTCGCTCTAGATAAGTCACCCAATTAAACCCTTCTAGCTAGAAGGCAGGTTGGTTTCATTTCGAATCAGAAGCAGCAGGACAGGAGCAGTACACTGCCTTTCCCCTGACCTTTCCGGATTCCACCTGCTATGCTTTACCGTAAACCCTACCTTTTTCACTCCCCCGAAGGGGTAGTATCTCCCCTACCTACCTTCCTTCCCCCGAAGGGGCCGGAAATTCCACTTCGACTATCCCACCTCACTTTATTTATAAAGATAAAGTCGTCTCTTTCTTTTATAATATAAATAAAGGTTGTGATCTGTTAATATGTATATAACGCGGTTCAGCATAAGAAAATAAGTTTCTTTCAATTTCCGATGTCGTTTTCATTTAATAATGAATAAAAATGACCTATCCTTCTGTTATATCGTTATTCGTAATATAATAAGAGATAGAATAAAAAGAAGATTGAGGCCAAAAAGAAATCCACTTCAACTCTGAAATAAAGTGAGTGCTTTAATCGATAGCTGAAATGCACTCTGAAGTGAAGATAGGGAGGGATAGGCTTTCCCGAACTATTGACCTAACGAACTACTTCATTAAGTAGTTGGGCTAAAATAAAGGAAGTCCAGCTATAATAGCTATAATAGCAGCTCCCCTTTATTAGTATTAGGTTGGTCGAAATGAAGTCAATTTGAATGAAGTCAATCTAGAGAAGACACAACTCTCTAGTTACTTTATTATACGTAATTACATATATAATGAATGAACGCATAATTACATATATAATGAATGAATGCATAATTACATATATAATAGCAGCCACTTATTTCCTCTCCCGTTGGTCGAGCTTGCTTGCGCATCCTCGGCGAAGGATTGACCTTGTCAACTCGTATCGGATTGATTTCTTCTTTCATATTAATGAAGTAGTTGGGCTAAAATATACGAAGTGGAGGGCGAGTTTTCAAGGTAGCGCAATCCATCTCTGCGCTTGAATGAAGGAGAATCCGTTCGCTCGGGTCTGCATCCGAGTTCTTTATTCCTGCCCCTACATTTTACCAGGTTCTCAATACGTTAGGTCTCTCGGGGAGGTTGCTTCCTAAGAAGCATTTGCTTGCCGTTCTTTTCTCTCTTCTCTAGGCCTAGCCCTCCGCCCCATCTTACTAATAATGAAGGGCTTGGCCTGGCCATATTCCAGCTCACTAAGTGTAGCCTCCTTTGATCTTTCGACCCCGCGGAGCAACGCATCAATCTTGTCACCTACCCAGATCGGTGCTGTGATAGCTGAAGCTTTTTAAATTGGCATGGACTGACGAACTGCCTTTCTTTATTTTATAAGTATGATTCTCCACGGGAGTGACAGCCATCTATTGGCCCACCCGCAAATTCGCCTCCTCATTTTCTAAAAAAAACCCTTTCAATTTATTTCCGGTGAATTGAACTCCCAAGTAGATAATTCTGTCCTCCAGCCTTGACATCCCTTATCAGTATATGGACAGCTATCTCTCGAGCACTGGTTTAGGTTCGGCCTCAATGGGAAAATAAAACGGAGCACCTAACAACGTATCTTCACAGACCAAGAACTACGAGATCGCCCCTTTCATTCTGGGGTGGCGGAGTTACCGGGCTTCGAGGGAACCTGCTTACTAATGGATAGGCACGAAAGGCCTGGTCTTTTGTTCCTAGGTCTCCATTTGGTAGGCAATCAAGAGGTAGAACCAGGAGATCAACCAATGACTTCCTCACAGACAGGATAGGAAAGCCTTAGAGAGAAGACGGTTGGGCGATTGCGATTACTTAGAAAATCAGTCTGAAAAAGCATCTGATACTCGGGATCGTAGCGATCCCATAGAAGAGGACTCACTCTAGTTAGGCCTGGCAGAAGGTTTCATCATTCTTTCTTTTAGCCCAAAGGGGAGCACCCTATTAGATTACAAAAGAAGTTGTTGACAAAGAGCGGTTGATACCAGGAGTCTGTTACAATATGTATTTTTCTTTTGATTTTGCAGAATGGGCCGAAACTCTTTATATTCCCGGGGATATCACCCGTACTAATACAAATACGGACTTTTAGGTGCCCCAACTAACAGATATTTTATGTTTGTTGCAATAAAAGGGATGCTACTCGAAGAGCAGTCCTACAAAGGAAATGAACCAATGACTGCCTATACGAGAGAGTACACAGGATGGAACCACCCATCTTTAGAAGAAAAAGATTCATTACGAAATCGGGTGCTAAAAAGATGGGGTGCAACTAGCCAACGAACAACCTATGAACTAACAACCTATTATATAACAACCGATTTTGACAAAAAAAGAAGTTGCTAAGATAGGTTGTTACTCCCAGAGCACTCCTACGAGCACAGAACCTACTAATAGCAGCTCGGATAGAGGCACAGACAGCTAATAGAGTAGAGCTAATACAAAGGGAAGGAAAAGCAGCTACTCACCACGCTAGGGTAGGAATTACAACTGATACTAGGAGAGGAATTACTCTATTTAGGCCTGGCAGAAGGAATAGCGGACTCATCTCTCGAGCCAGAGGCTAATGGAGGCGAGGGAGCAACTGGGACCAGTCCTCTAGTTAGGAAGCTGAAAGACTTGGGGGCTAAGCTTGGATCAGCATTTCACACTCTGCGAAAGGCAAAGCGAAATACCAATTATGAAACTAACTGTTAGCCAAGGAGAAGAACCCCCTCCCCGGGGGGGGAATAGCACCCATGTCAGGGAAGAGCACCCGTTTCTCTTACTATATTAGTAGGGCACCCTACTCTTTCCTTTAGGTTTCTTTTTTATCCCACGAGCAAACTCTTCTCTTAAAAAGAAGTTGTTGATGCTGTCAGTACTCGAACTTCTGCTCGAACTTCTAGTGATTCTGACCTCGGGTTTCTGCGTAATTAATGGCGGGAAAAGTCACTGGTTATCAACCCGATCTGGCTTACCGGGGCTCAATATCGGGACGAAATATGCTGCTACTATCAGAGCGATGCCCTTAGAACAGGATTCGGAAAGACAGGCGCCTTCTTCCGCCATTAATCCTTCTTCTGCCATTAATTAGGAGTTCACCCAGCAGGGGAAATCTGTAATCTTTGAATAGTTACCCAGGAAATGCCCCAATTACTGCTCTGGCTATCCGGGGAAGTGTCCTCCATTTAAGAAGGAATGACCGACTTGGGGAGCTCATATTGGAAGAGAAGACAGTTCCATAGCGGTATAAACCTATAGATGCGGACTCTCCTTTATGTTTATAGCAAGCTAGGACAGATAAGACTAGATTCTCTCTGTCTGCTATGGGCATGAAGGAGCGCATCTCTGCTTTTTGAAAGAATCCCTGCTTCCCTCAAGTAAGTAAGAAAAACCTTCTCCCCGTTATCTCCTCTGTGAATGAGGTTTCTATTTCAAGCACCTCTTAGAACAGATTCTCCTATGCTTATCTGCTTTCCTCTGTTAGTTCTTTTCCGCTGAAGAAGGATCGGGGTTAGAACTAGTCTGAAGCTTGTCAAAAGGCCTTTGACGGTTTGAAGATGGCGATGGTGATTGAGCCGGTGCTGAAGTTGCCTGAGTTTGATAAGCCATTTTCGGTTGAAACTTTCGCTTCTGGCAGAGACCTTGACAGGCTGAGCACTTGACCAGTTGGTGATGCAATTGGCAAGTGAACAACGAGTCTTGGTTGAAGACTCAAGCTTGTGGGCTTGGTAGAAGCAAACGAGGGGGCTATGACAGATTGGGCATGTTGTCGCTTACGACTTGGGATGGTATGGGACATTCCATCATGAGGGAATGGCTACCTGGTTTGTGTTGTCTACTCAAGGGAAGAGCGGGATACTTAGCGGAAAGGGTGGACAAGGCCGAGCGCGTTCAAACGTTGCCCCAGAGTGCCCTCCTGGGCAGCAATCGAGAACAAGGGCGGTGGATGGGACATTGATCCAAAGGTCGAGTACGGTACGAAGAAGCCTATTTCCTTGAAAGGAAGTTTAACGCAATGATAAGCCCCGCCTATTTATTTGCATAGTTGAAAGTCAAACGAAGCGAGGTGACAAAACAAATCAACAGGAGAGGAGCTAGAAGCCTTAAGCGCTAGGCCTGACCGATTTCCTTTCGTCTCTGCAAACATGGGCGATGGGAGGGGAAGGATAAGAATTGGTTCACCCGGTTGGACTATCCCCATGATACGGAATCTTCTTCTTCGAATTAGCCTCAAAGGGAGCTCAGAAGACCTCGTCTATTGTGGTTTTTACATATATAACCTCCTATGGGCTGGCCGGCCTTCTGTTTCGAAGAATGGAATCTTAGTTAGGAGAACAAGACCGGGGACAAACCCTTCCAACATAAGTTATTAGAACCTTTTTCGATATGACCATCAACAGCAAAGCGTGGCTTCTCGCCCCGGGACACTACACTAGGGCCCAAAGGATCATCCTTATGGCTATAAATCTGCCTTCACAGCGATCTGCTTCTTGATCTGAGTGAAAAGAGGAGTATTCCCAGATGTGACTAGAGAATAGCCCAACAGAGGCATGCCGGCATCAGCTGAGGAAAGGGTTGGCTTGGGTGGGGAAGATGCCCAAAGCAAGAATGTAGTTTTTCCAGCGAGGAGGTAGTCCCCAGTCACTCGACTTAGAAGGAGGGTTCTCCTGAGAAGGAATCACTACTAGGCAAAAAGTGTACCTGCAGTAACTCGAGGAGGCACCCCTCCATTCACGTTTCGTTCCCATATGCATCGGCTTATTCTAAATCGACATATCTAGGTTCTCCCAACCAAACAGGTTCCCTTTCTTTCGAAGTGGCATTGCCAAAAGTCGAATCAAAGGCTTTAATAAGCCGCAAACGATAACGATATAAGAGGAGGGATCTGAGCGGATATAATAGCTCAAAGCCGTGGGTTTAGCTATGGGGAATATTGGGTGCAAGGGGGAAAGCCTATCGGGCGTTGGTATTTTTTATCTTACCATCTCGCCTTTCTTTATCTTGAATAGAAAGTCGTAACAAGGTAGCTGCAGGAGAAGGAGATAGGAGAACGAACTCACCTAACAAAGAGAAGGTAGCCGTAGGTTTCCATTATCCATAGTCTTGACTTAGCTTTAGAGGAGCTCACGAGAAAGAGGACACAGGGGAATCTCTCCACCTAGGAAATGCGGACGAGCAGCCTACCTTATCGAGCTAACAGCGCACTTAAGGGATCACCCTTGTTTGTTAACCAAAAACAAAGAAAGTTGCTCCAGCCCTTAGCCACCCTTGCGGTCGGAGAGAACAACCGTAGGACGGCTTCTCTAAAAGCTAATCCTTCAGTTAGGGAGCTAGACCTATCGGGGTACTTCCATATACTTTACTTTTAGAAACCTTGGGGTGGCGACCCCTTATCTCGACTTAGAGTAAATCGGGCATCAAGGACAAAAAAGCCAAGCGAACCCAGTCCTATACGCCGCAATGGATGAGACTATAGCTAATAGCAGAAGCTCAAGAACTCCATTTTCTCATACATATCAGACCATACAGACGATGAAGACGAAAGAGATATAACGTCTGGATCGTCTGATGCCTATGATTAGGAAGGAAGTCCAGACTTGCGTACTCATCCTATACGTCTATCTGCCGCATCACCTGATCTTGTACTAGCTAATAGAAGAGGAATCACTCGAGTTAGGCGCCTGGGACGAATCTTGTTAGCTGTATTGGCTGTGTCCCAACCTTATATCAGAGGGGAGGAAAGATTGCCGGGATGGGAGCGTTATCATTACTATATTCTCTCTTTCCTTTCTCAGGGATGGGTCAGCAACAAAGACTATACCCGATGGGCATGTCAGCTGATCCTATTTCTGGGCCGAGGGCAATACTGGTTCGTTGAGATGTTCTTTCATCTAGATGCTTTCTATCCTTCTACGCTGAGCTGGGATAATAGCTATTTAGCAATAGCTCCTTATTACATACACTCAAAGTTATTTCACTCTCTTATCAGATATCTCACATGCGACCTGTCGCCGAAGACCAGTAGGAAATCAGTGTGGATCGTGGTAGGCCAAAGAAGATTCCGAATAAGCAAGCCACCTAGCTGGCCACTGATAGGACAGAGACAAGAAAGAGAATAAAGAAAAGAAACTGCGCTTTGGTGTGACGAGAGATTCATATAAGCCTTTGGGCATAGTCGGGGGCTACCATTCTCGCTTATGAACCAGGGATGGTGCCGAGCCCATTATGCAAGATAGAAAGAGAATACGAAGATAAAGTCCTGTACGAGACTGGAAAGCTCTTTAATGGAATTGAAGTCCAAGACTCGATTCTGAGTTCATGCCACGAGCGAGGGATGGAACGTCGAAGAGCGCCTATCTTGTCACCCGGAGGAAAGAATGATATTGAGATTGCCTCTTGTGATCTTCTAACGTTATCTTCTACTAAATAAAGAAATGGAAAAAGAAGAGAATAGAACGAAAGAAGACTACTTCGTATTTGGTCACTATCATGAAGTCAACAGCACACTTCCCGCATCCTGCGCAGGAACAGCAACCTAAACCGAAATCGCATCAGCAACCGAACTCGGTATTTGAAGTCCCGGTCACAGTGACTCTTCCGAAAAGAGGAACTTTTCTTTTGAGCAGACACACCAGCGGGAGCTTCAATCGCAATCGTCATAATCGGAATAGGCGTATTGGCCTATATGAATCCCCTTGTCTAGAAGTTATGAACCTCGTACTCGTCTCTCTTTCACCTCGTATTTTGGCAAGACGCACACAAGTATCATAGAAAGAGGGACGCGGTGACTCCCGAAGATGTTTTCCAGAGATTGGCGGAGAAAGAGAATTGGTTTCAGGTCTACAACGATCCCATCTTGAGACCCAGAATCCTAAGTAAATTTACTAAACTTAGGGAAGTGTACGACGACATCCGGACAAAAAAGGAAATAGAATAAACCCTTTTTGAGCGGATAAACGTTTATTTAGACGCGCATGGAAACCCGCAGGAATATGAAGCGGAGGAACTCAGATAAAAGTACGGGCTCCTAGATTGGATTGCATGTAATCTATGCTTTCAACGGCCAATAAAGACAAAGCAGCTTTTTATTTACGGGGCGCCAAGCACCCAAAAAACTTGAATCTTCAACATGCTCTCCAAAGCAATACGAATTTCTTTCGCGAGCGCAAGGAAAAACTACTTTACGGGAGCGCATGACTTCTATGACCTATGAACTTACGATGAGTTTCATGAGTAGTTCCAATTAGAGAGCTCTCCTCTACACGGCGACAAGATTCTTCTCGGAATAGTCTAGGGGGACATCCTCAAAGGCAGCACTGAAAGCGGGTATGCCCGGGTTGGAATGAATCCGGAACGGAACTGAACTGAACTAGGAAAGAACAGAACTTCAACCACCTCAAGCGGAACCTTCACTCTGAGCTGGGGAAGGCAATCAAGTAAGTTAAGGAAGGTCTTTAAGGCAAGCCAGAAAGAAGGGAGCTAGCAAGGAAAGGAAGGGAAGGAAGCTAGCAGGAGCCAGAATCAGACCTGTAAGCCAGACTAGTTTACGAAGGCAATCCAATCTGTTGAATCCGACTTGAAGTAAATTCCCGCAAACATGCCTACCCGCACCTGAACCAGTACCAGAACCAGAACTGAAAGCTAGTGAAGGGCATCTGACTTGTGAAGCTGACGGGGTTTCATGACACGTGCAGATTCCAATCCAGTCTGTTTACGAATTGATCAAAGCCCGCCCTTATCCCGTACCGGAACCTGTACCTGAACCAGTACCAGTACCAGAACTTCCAGCTTTTGAAGCCCACTAGAAAGCCAGAATCAGACTTGAAGGTAAATCCCTCACTCGCTGCTACTATCTCCCCCCAAGCAAGACAGAAAGACGGGAACGAGAAGGGGAAAGCATAAGAACTTAACCTTAACTGAACCTCAACCTGAAGCTGAACCTTCGCCTCCTAGGCAGGGAACCAGCACTGTAAGCTCGGGAAGAGGAAGTTGAATGTTGCTCTTTAAGCAAGGGCAGGAAAGCTAGCATCTGACTGTTTACGAAGGGTTGATAAAAGCAATGATTCATCTCATCCCTTACTTGTGAACCAGAACTGTAAGCTCGTGAAGGGCAAGCCAGTTTATGAAGCCAGTAACAGCCAGAACTGAAAGCAGAATGTAATAGCTCGGGGGAATAGCTCGACTTAAAAGGAGAGGAGGAGCAGAACAAGGGACACCGGAACTGAAAGCTCGGGCTCGGGAAGTCAATCAGACTGTAGAAGGAACTTGTCCAGCTTGTGAAGCCAACTATAAAGAAGTAGGCCCTTGTTTCATGAATTCATTTAGTAGCATCCATAAAGTCATCCCGTACTGCTGATCATGCTGCTTCAAGCTAGGGAGCTGACAAGGAAAGGAATGGAGTAACGGACACCCATTCGAGATTGAGCTTTCCAGAGGCAGAGTTCAATTTAAGCAAGGCGGTTCGAACCCCCTGTAGTTATCATGCTGTGCAGCTCTTTCAAACTGTTAGAATGCTCTGATTCGTGAAAGTGTAAGGAGCGGATAGAACACCAGAACTTGAACTGAAAGCAAGGAGCTACTCAAGGGAAGGGAATCAGACCTGTAAGGTCAATCTGTAGTCAAATAGGTGGATAAAAGCTAATAAGAATCCCCTACTGGAGCACCTGAACCTGAACCTGAACTGGAAGCTCACGAAGGGAATAAGACTTGAACTGGAAGGCCAGAAAGACTAGTTTCTTCAGCGAAGTTGCTCGTGAGGGCAAGCCAGTCTGTTTATGAGAACCCTTGAGAAAAGCCAAGAATCGTACCCGCTTCAAGCAAGGGACAGACAACCACCCGTACCAGAACTGAAAGCAAGGGATGGAAAGACACAACCAGGCAGGAAAGACACAAGCAAGCTGCAGAAGGACACACAATCACACCAGGCAAGCTACTTTAACTGAAGCCCTCCGTACTTGTGAACCAGAACCCTGTGAAGCTGACCGGGTTTCATACCCCTGTAGGACTATTATAGGAATGGAGTAAGGCCACCCTATTCTCTTTTTCGAAGTCTGTACAGAATAGGAACTGAAAGCAAGACAAGCAAGCCTCCTTTTGAGTTTCAAGAAAGCATTTAGTAGGAGTAGCATCAAGAAAGCCAGTATGCTCATGAAGCTAGTGAAGTCTGTCCAGCATCTTACTTTAACTTAAGCAGAAGCCAGCATCTGCACCAGAACCGGAACTTCACCGAAAGCGAGGGGCGAAGGTAAATCTTGAACAGGAACCAGAACCGAAAAGGAAAGGGGAGAGCGAGTCAGCTCGATTTGATACTGGTCATCCATCGGGTCGATCTCTTCTATTGAACTTACCCGCTTAGTGTGATCCTCCGTGAAAGATTAAGAAAGTAGTTCAAAGGCAGGAAATTGTCAGTGAGGAAGGGCTCTTTCATTCCGCGTAGTCAGCTTCCTCTGTTAGCCGGGTGGTAAATTGATTCACACTAGAAAGAAGGCAGCAGCTAAGCAGCACGAACCCTCAACAAGTAGGGGAACCCAATAGCGGGAGAGATATCATTGAAGGGGAGAGTGGGAACTGCCTAGTTACGACTTGCACTTGAAGCGGCTGTTGGAACAGTCCCACTTGCGCTTGAAGCTACCACAAGAAAGAAGGCACCAGCGTCTGAGGCCGGTCAACCAGTATGTAGGAATCAAATTGCTAGGGGAGAACACTTTGCAGAGTGGGAAAGCTCTTTCTTTTGCCCCTCACTCCGATATGAAGTCTTGTCTTGCTGCTCCGTTTACGTAGTTGTTTGCTTTTAGAATCTAGATTGATTTCCTGTTTCAGTCTACCGTACTGTATGGGTTGGCCAGGGATTTAATTCAGTGTAGTCAGTTTCCGTAGAATGCTCCGTTGTTGGCTTGTAGAATCGATATGGGCTTGTTGTTCCGGGTAAGGTAAGCTAAAGCTTCCTCCATGCCTTCCTGAATGGCTTGCTTTTCACTCCTAGCTTCCTTCAGTGACTGCCTTTACGGGGAAGAAGCAATTACTACTTTCACGATAAGCGCTAACCGACAGCTAAGCTGCACCCGTAAGGTCAACCCCATTAGTCTTAGTGCGGGGAAAGTTTCGGGGGGGAGGAGTGAAACTGCTCGACCATAAGGAGAGGAGTGAAACATATTGACCTAAGGGCAAGGACTTTAAGCTTCTCTTCTTGAGTTATCTTCCTGACTAACTGTAAGCAGAGGACCTTACCGTCACTCTTAGCCCTTAAGGTAAGGTTTTGTAGTTGTTAGTCTTAATTCCTACTGTTACAGAATGGGTAGTTGTTATCTTAGTTGTCTTTATTCCAATTAGCAACAGGACAGAACAATTAGGAACTATACAAGCGAAGCGGAGCGAGGGAGGACTTCTTACTAAAAGGAGTCCGACTAAGCGTAGCGTAGTGAAGCGATATTAGTATAATACTAAAACAAACAGTACTATCGCTTCAGAATCTCTTCGAGGAGGATCCCTGCTCTTCGTGCCTCTCACTCAGTCATTCAGGAAGCAGCACCTTGGGCCCGGTTCACCAAGCCCGATCTCGATGTGGAAAGTGCCTGCGAACGCTGAGCCGTCTGTCTCTAGCTGCTGGCTTGCTACGGCTGCTCCGTAGTTTGTGCTTTGCTTGTTTGCTTGGCCTCAGTTCCCAGGGCCTCCGATTGACCAGCAGAAAGAGAAGTGAGAGAGGAGGAGCCTGCCTTGTAAGCTAGGCCCCTTTAAGCTCTTTCTGAATCAAGTTCCTAGTCTGTTTCCCAAGCTCAAGCTGAAAGCCCCATCTCTTTTCCAGCAGCTTAGGCCCTTCCTGTATAGAACCAGGTGAACCGTCTCCTTCCTTTCATTGCGTCAAGCGCTTACCTTGCCTCCGGAGGAGTTGCTTCCTACCGGCTTTGGTTTGCAAGGCCTGGTACTATTGAATTCAATTCATATGATCCTATAGCAAGAACCCTAATCAAATGACTATTTGCGAATAAATCCCTACTTGACTGGTGCCGCTTAGCTGACAGTGAAAGCCGGAGTGCCCTCGCCCTAGCTTGATCACCTATTAGCCTTTCCTAATCGCCTTCCCTCCCAACCATCCAATCTCAAAAGTACTATATAAACAGAGATGCGCTTCCTCGAGTCCCATCCCAGGTCTCGTCGGGGTGCGAAAGTGCCATTCCGTTTGCCAAAGGACAAGACCTGAAGGAAGAGGTATTACAGGACCACATTCCTTGATCTTTAACTACGGATCAAACTACGCGGGCAAAGGCAAAGAGACCGCCGAATCGATCTTCGCTATCCGGTGAAAACGGGCCTAACAAGTCGCCTGACTGAGGCCACTAGTAAAAAGTAGTCCTATACGGAAGCATCTCGCCGCTATCCGCCTTAAGCTCTCAAACAGGCCTCACCAGTCTTACTGAGCCATCTAGGCAACACAACAGTAGTACGATACATCAGCTGCCTCTGACCCCGGTTCCACTGAATATGGGATTGCCACGCCTGGGCATGAAAAGCTATCTTTCTTACTGTGGGACGGAAGCAAGCCTCTCAAAAGAAAGGGGCTCCTGCTGATCAAAGTAGCTGCTAACAAACCAAGAAATTCACTTTTCCTTCTTTCCTGCCGGTGCTCATTTTGGCAAGATCAGTGGGAAGCTTCCAGCGTTGGATAAGTCAGTGTAGGTTAAACCAACTAGCCTACTATCCTACGATTTAATCAAACCCAGGTGGAACAGACAAGTGCTCTTTCCTATTGAAGAGAAAGACAGGGCGAGGAGCGAAAGCCCACTACTAAGGTAAGGGACAGTGTTGAAGTGAATGCACTTTCTCTGGTGCATGCATCTTCTAAGATGAACTAGGATCATCAAAGGTTGGCTCAAGCTGAAGTGGGGAAATTCCTTGAATCTCGATCTCTTGCCTAGTTAGACTGGAAAGCAGAAGTTGGAAATCGTCTTTCTTACCCGCTTGTCTTGTTTGGAACCCTATCTTAATCTTACTAAACTAATAATAATAATAAGAAAGGAAAGGCTAAAGTGGAAGCTATGAAGCATCTTATCTGTCAGTCTTCCATTCCCCCCTTTCTCTAAGTAGTATCGGAGAAAAGATGCACGAGCCCTCTGGATATCAATATGATCCGTGTAAAAGCAAACTCTCAAAAAAATATCTCTCCAGTGCCTTTCTTTTGTTTAGCAAACGAAGGCTTACCGATCAGACGCTAAGACGAACTCTAGTTCCATTTTAAGTTCTTTCAGCGATTTCACCAATGATCATGTAATTACTGAAAAAGGCAGACCCACATACGGGAGCCTGACCATGCACCGAAATAGAATGACCTATAAGGCTTTTCCTTCGTTATCCGAGGAAGGCTGTCGTGGTGGAAGCATTAATGTAGCGCCCCTGGCCTAACCCCGGAGGGCTCCAAGGTGTGGTAGGCAATAGAACCCCTGTAGTTCGAGTTGGAAAGCAAGCAGGAAAGCGCAAGGAGCAAAGCAAAGAGTAAAAGCAGCAGAAGCAGGATCAACATTTGTTACGAGGCGTAATTATGTAAGGGAGGATTTAGAATACCGAGCTGGGGTTTTGGTGCCTTAACTCGTATAATATCGGACAAACAAATAGTTATCCCTCGGCGCTTGAGAGCCAAGAGTTCGAGAAATTAGTTGTGTTCTTCCTCAGGGTAAGAATCACGAGTCGAAGGGACGGTTCAAAGAAAGAGTTCCTTCTTCCGGACTTGAAGCTGGAGTTTGTTGGAAAGTGCGGGCGATCTAGTGCATTTTTATCATAAAGACGCATGAGGGCAGGAAGGACTTGTTAGGCTTATTAGTCTTAGTCCGTTCCCGAAGGGTAGTTCCTTGCTTAGTGCAGCTAGGGCTAAATCTCCGGATAGAGGCATTCCTTAGCACAAGCGCTAAGCGATAAGAATTCCTTTCCCTTGGAGGATGAGGTTTCACTCCTTGTGGAAAGTCTTTTTTTAGTACTTGTTTGCGTCCCTTCCCCCCTTTCTATGTACCCAGTCTACGAACCTGGCCTAATCTAATAGGCCTGGAAGGCCCTGAAAACACCGATGCAGCATGGTTTCATAGTGTAGGATGGCTCTTACCGGAACTTCTTCACTCAATTATCAAGATTAGAGAACAACGCCAGCCCCTGCCCCTTTCTCTAATAATAAGGCAAGCCGAGAAGCAGATCCCAGCTTAGAAAGCGAGGCTGGTATTGGTTCAGAAGCAGGCCTCGGAACCCACATCAGTACTTCCCAGCTTAAAGCCCCTGGAGCCCCTTTGTGAATCCTTTGTTTGAACTGTGAACCCTACTGTATCGACTTACTCATCTCGATCAGGTGACCTGGTTGAGTCTGGTCTCGAAGCATCATAGTTCTAAAAGTACAGTATCCCGTCAGGAGGTCTCATCAGGAGGGGGGCATCAATCATTTTAGTCTCGCTTTCGTCCGTGCTTTCACTCTCATGGATATCTGGCTTGAATCGCTCGTTTAGTGCCCTCGCTCATTGATATACGGCGTATAGAGGAGAAGCTTAGCTTGTTTACTTAGTTAGCTCGATATGTTCTTTATTATTATAATAAAAATAGGAAGAAGAAGAAGACAGATGAATCTCTTGATCTCGGAGAAGAATAATCTTTCTAACATCAACACTTGGACTTCGGTACATTAGGCATAGAAGGAAGGATTCTAAACCTGGTTCGAAAACAATCTGTTCTTGGTTCAGGACGAAGGGAAACGGCTGGTTCTAAACTAGAGAGAGATCATGAAGCCGGGACTGCCTGAAAGCATCATGCAGGTCATCTTGCCGAAAATATGTAGTTGATCATCCTGGTGCAGAAAAAAGAGGAAAGGATAGTCGTTTAAGACGAGCAACAAGCTCAATTGACAACTGGTTTAGAACAATTGAATATGGGTACAGAACAGAAAGAAGATTCCGTTCCTGGTCTTGGCTGCTCAGTGTGATACAAATTCAGACGGATCAGGAGAACGAGAGAGATGTTGGTCTTGCAAGGCGCGGGTCTTGCCTAAAAAGAATATACTAATACTTTCCTTTCCCTATGGTCAAGCTGTTTCACTCCTTATTACACTCACAATACAAAAAGAAAGTTCATGGCATGTCACAACGACTCTATCGGCTTTTAGTTCTTCCTGGCACTCGCCGCATTTCTTTGATCAACGCCGGTTCCGTCACTCCTATCTGCTTTTTCCAGTCCTTCCTTTCCGCCGTTCCGTTGGACCACCCACTCCCCTTCCTTGGTTCTTGGTATATTGGTTCCCGGTCAAAGCCGGTCGTTCGCCGTGAAAGCAAGCAAGATAGGATGAAGACATCCGTCTCGTAAGATGGGTATGAGTATAGTATATGTACTCAGAGGTAACTTCGACTGGGCTGCCCGCTGACTGAGGTAAGCGATCTGTCTTAAAGAAGAAGATTGGCAGGGTGAAGAATGATTGATTCTATTAGCCAAAGGTGTAGAGTAGTCAGATCAAGGGCTTAGCGCCAGAGAAGAAGCTAGCCAAGATTGGTAAGTCTAGAATAGAAGAAAGAGTGCTTATGACTGACTCCACCAACTCCAAGGAAGAAGGGAAGCAAAGCTTAAATAGAAGTAGATGAAGGGAATAAGGAAGTGCCCCCAGAAGGAAAGGGGAGGAAAATGCCACGGGTTTGCGGACAGCGGTCCCTTTTGTACATTTGCTGAGGTGCGAGATGCGCTTCTTTAGTGCCCCAAGAGAAGAGAGGGCTTTAGGACTGAGACTGAATAGGGGGAAGGCTAGGGGAGCTCTACTGAGTTGGAGAGGGTGGGACGTTAGTTCAGGTTCGAAAGGACAAGGACCATTCGATATGGTCTAATTGGGTTAGGGTCTACCTTATCAAAGGTAGGGACTTCTGGGCGTTGAAGCCTTGAAGAAAGGGGCCGCTTGCTCATGGCAGAATAGTTAAGGTAGCGGGCAATGGGAATTCTCCTGACACTTTTGTTTGGAAGGGGTCTCCCTCTGGCTCCTTTTCCATCAAATCTGCTTGGGATAGTCTCCGCCCCCGGGCTGCTTCTGTTTTCTGGCATAAGCTTGTTTGGCACAGGAAAGCTATCCCTCGTCACGCTTTTATCCTCTGGTTGGCTACCTTGGGGAGGCTCCCTAGCAAGGATGTGCTTAGCAAACATGGTATGTTTGTAGATTTTACTTGTATTCTGTGTGGGCAGGAAGAGTAATATATTAACCATCTCTTCTTTTCCTGTTTCTTCTCCTCCTCTATCTGGATCTCTTTGTGTGGAAAATGCAACATCCCGTCAGTTGCTATGAATTGGGAGGACACTCTGCGTTGGATGGCTCAAACTTTTAGGGGCAACTCTCTTTCCAGTTTAACTGCTAGATTGATGTTCGCTGCTGTAGTCTACGGTATTTGGCAGGAAAGGAACTCTCGCAATAATTATAGTAAAGGTGAACATGATTTGGTGTCGTACTAAAGAAGGCGAAGGGTGAATTGCACACCCTTCTTCTAATGCATCCCCAAAGTCTTGCTATAATCCTGCCTTCATCTAGATCATGTATATTTGATGATATTCTCATCCTGATGTACCTTGCTCTAAAGGGTTCCTGATCTCTCATGCTAACTTGTAGTTTGTTGGCTATCATTACGATAGGCACATTTGCTTTCTTGTGAAATCCCCGTGAATCCTTTGGTTCGTGGGATTCATCGAAAACCCATAGATCATAGTAATTGTGTGCCCCAGTGAGATCATCTCCTCGGGAGCTGGTAAAATAGATTCTTAAAACACGGGATAGTATATGGAAAAGGGCTGTCTTCTGCATATTTGGCACTCCATAAATTAATAGCTGCTTTGTTTTTATCGGCCTGTGAAAAGATAGTTGACAAGCAATCCAATAAAGTAATAGATATTTATCTTCTAGCTCTTCGATCTCATACTCCTCCGGTTGTCCATGTCTCTCAAAATAATCTATAAATCTCTCTCCCAGAGTTGTTTGCATATCTCGAACTACCTGTAGATCCTCATATAGATTCCTCATGCTCTCATAGGAATGCCAGGATAGCTTCTTTTTTTTGGATAAGTAATAAGCTTTATTTCAATAACTAATGAAATACAACAATCAATGTAACCAAAGTACCGGGCGGCATCACCTGCTCCTTAACTTATAATGAACAAGGAAAATCACAAAAGCAAAGCTCCATAATACAGCAAGGGAAACCCAGCAGATACTGGCAGCACTCTATTCATACAGCAATAGTAAAACAGATACTCCCAGTGCAGCAAGCTCCATAACCTGCAGAACACCCCCAGTGCAGCAACCCATCCAACCAAGCAAACCCAGACAGATGAACAAATCCAGCAGTACAACACAAACAAACCAAGCTGTGACAACAAACAAGGTTAGCTACAGATGCTGTCAGTAAGGCCCCAGGCTTCTACCAGCCTGATATTCGCAGATGACCTTGGAAAATTCCGCAGGTAAATGGTCCTAGTTCTTACATACTCCAGAATTTCCAAGTAAATTTGAACTAACCTCCTAGTTTTACCACTTTGCATCCTCATCTTCCTCTCCTTCCATAAGGAGTAAACAAATGCCGCGAACATCAATCTAACTATCAGGGACAGCAATGATTTATCACTGAAGTTTCGAGATAGCCATTCCACATTTGTCTCCCATCTCCGATGTGAACGTGGGAGCGCACACCTATCGCACAAGAGTGACCAAATACGAGCCGTAAATGGGCAAGAGGAGAACAGATGGTCAAGAGTTTCCTCTTCTTCCTTGCATAATACACATCGGTTAATCTGAATAATACCCATGCTGACTAGTTTTTCCTGTGTGTATAGCTTCCCCCGGATAGCCATCCAAAGAATGATAGCATGACGGGGGATTAAGTTTTTGAACCACACAAGTTTATGCCAACCCACCACAGTCTCTCTATGCCTCACAGAGTTCCATGCGCTCTTAATGGAGAACTTTCCATTAGGAGACTCAGCCCATACTATCCTGTCCCTCGAGGTTCGCCCATCACCTACTGGGTACTTTATTTTTCCACGGGCAATTTCCCTTAAATTCAGGATCTTACGCCATGTCCATGAGCAATCTCCGGGACATTTAAGTTCCCAGAAACTTCTCCTTTTGATCAAGTAGGTCCAAACCCAGCTGGACCAAATAGAGTTCTCCCGATCACTACAAAGGTTCCACACATGTTTCAACATAGCAGCTTGATTCCATGTGTCAAGCCTTTTGACTCCCAACCCTCCCTCTTTAAAGGGGAGACACACATTAACCCATGCCACTTTGGCCCCGCCATGGCTAAGCTCACTCCCTTTCCATAGAAAGGCTCTCAATACCTGTTCCAGTCGCTTGATAACAGCTTTAGGGAGGATAAAAAGGCTTGACCAGAAAGTCTGTACAGCGAACAGTATGGACTTAATAAGCTGTAACCGGCCCGCATAGGACAAGGAGTGGGCTGTCCAGCTCTTAGCCCGAGCTACTATCCTCTCAACCAGCGGATTGCAATCTTATTTCTTCACGATTGAAGAAAGAAGGGGTACTCCAAGGTACCGGACTGGAAGCTTACCTTCGTTATACCCCAGAAGATTGATGATCTGATCTTTTATACCACATGCAACACCGCACATAAATAGATTACTTTTGACGGGGTTGGGGCCCGACAACTCTTTGAACTTTACAAGGCAATCCTTGACCAACGATGCAGAGTAAGCCTCCCCTCTGCAGAAAATCATGAGATCATCCGCAAAACACAAGTGGGTGATTCTCTTGAGCTCTTTATCGATCGGCGATTGTGAAAAAAGAATAGGAGTCCTTTAGCCTTCGGTCAATAGGAGTAATTCTTCCCTCTAGTAGGTCAGTCAGTCTTTAAATGTGTTCCATAGAATAGAAGAGAAAGAGTCAGTCTTTACTCCTTAGTCTGCCGCTATCTTTCATCCCTTAATTGCCTTATCTTTTCTTTTTCTGTTGTAAACCGGCCGTTTGTTAGGATCTTCTCGCCGTAACCAGTAATAGGCTTATCCGCCGTTTCATTCGCATTATCGTGAGCGGGTCTGGTGAACTACCCTTTCACTGGTTCTAGCTACTATTGGATTTGAACCCTAGCTTAGCACTCCCTCTTGTTATTGTTAGGGATATACTACCCGTATAATCTTGA